>JACKZZ010020820.1_pt1 | contig 21338 bp, 5 predicted proteins | sample 8027871 | NCBI WGS metagenome assembly JACKZZ01 (sample SAMN15724774, study PRJNA655200) | protist metagenome | isolation source: fluorescence activated cell sorting (FACS) single amplified genomes of... | place: USA: West Boothbay Harbor, Gulf of Maine | collected 2000-07-19
TGGCGGACGCTCTCAATAGAGGTGTAGTTGACAGCAAAATGGTGTTTACTCAGGGGGCGCCTGCCCAAATTGAAGAAGGAAACAACGATGCCACACCCTCGAAAACGTTTTACTTGTGCGCTTTACTGTGTGGCGGTGGGCTACCCTCGTCATCAGGTATACATCGAAATGTTTACATCTCGCCTTCGGCCTTATTCTCACAGCAAAATCACAAAGTTTCTACACCTCAGGTACAGCATCGACGAGTAGCACTGTTTCCTGTCAGAGCTTGCATACAAGATGCAAATGTACAAAACGGGGTTCGGTTAGCTGCTACTAGTGCATGCTTCAGAATGTTTTCTGAAGACGTACTGAGCTCCGTGGATCAAGAAGAAGATGAGAGTATTAAGACTGGCAGGATGGTGCATGCGCCTCGCCAAAACCTTATTTTGCCCGATTGCTCTTCTTATGAGAGCTTCACGTTTTCAGATGTTCTCGAAGTAGAACCCATATATACTTTGGTGCCTGTGCATAGATTTCATGAAGGCATCCTTGATTATAGAGTTCCTAAAGTTTCAGAACTCACCGCGCAACTTCAACTATGTTTTATGCACTCTTCACAATTACAGTCAAAACGCAGCAATAAGACAAAGCATGCTTCTCAGCTTAAGACTCTTGCGAACGCGGCATCCGAGTCACTGGTAATGCCTGATATATCTCAACAACTGCCTAGCTCCAAAACAGACAGTGCTACAAGAGCTGGCGATTTAGCAGAAATGCCAATTTTTGAAGTGATGATGTATCTTCGAAGCTTACTTCTTCAGCTTGCCAATATGTGCTCAGCTGAATCACACACTCCAAGTTTACAAAACGATGCTCTTAAGGACGTTCTCAATAGCAATTTGCGAAATATTGTAAGCATCGGCAAATGCAGCATAGTAGATATCATAACATCGCTTGTTAACAGCGAAACGGGCAGTAAGCAGCGTGCACAGCATTCGTTGTTGAAGGCAGTACTCGACGAAGGTGATGTGATTTATCTTGAGCGCATCGCTCTGGAAATCTTAGATCAGTCTACAGAAGATAAAGGAAATTTCGGATCGCAGAGAATAGAGAATGGGTGCATCATTGCGAATTTAAATATGACAGCGATGCTCGGGGATGTACACATTGTCCAAAATAAAATTCGCGCACTTACACACTTTCCATCAGTGAAACTACAGGGCCCAAACCTCAAACCGATGAGTGGTCGTTGGTTTTACGAGTGCTGTCTGTTGTCTGATGGTCTCATGCAAATAGGTTGGGCAGACGAACAGTTTCGTTGCGATCCGGTGTGCGGGCAAGGAGTCGGCGATCATATTCACTCGTGGGCTTATGATGGGCTCCGCACTAAAAAATGGAATGTATCTTGTGAAACATATGGGAAGAGGTGGAGAATTGGTGATGTCGTTGGCGTATTACTTGATATGGACTTAATGGAAATGCGGTATTATCTTAATGGCGAAGATTTGGGGCCCTCTTTCTGTAATTTTTCTGCCGGATATCTGTTTCCAGCAATTTCATTAAATGTCCGGCAAAGTCTCCGTGTCAATTTTGGGCAACATAAATTTAGTTTTCCACCAGATCAAGTAGATGGCAAGTCGTTTCATCCAATTTTTGAGAGTATCAACATACCAAAAGCAAACAGACACAGTTTTGGTCGTGGAAAAAGCGAAGATGGTGAGAGTAGTGAGAGCGATCCATGTGATAACCATGGAGATGATGCCTGTGAAGAAGACGAAGATGACGACGAAGCCAAAGAAGAATCTGATAGAAGTTCGTGGCGCCACGTTATGGAGCTGGCAGGGCACAGGATGCAAGAAGATGCCACAGATGGCATAAACAGTGCGCTTCTCAATCGCAGAGACGCACCCCACATAATTGAACTGAGGAGACAAGCTCTCATCGAGAACCTTATCGGAATGGGGTTTCCTGTGGATTGGGCACTTAGAGGGGCCGAACATTGTGAAACTTCTACATCTGAAAGTACAGTCATTGCGTGGATCATTGAGAGAATGGAAATGGAACAAAGCAGATTGGATGACTACGATGCAGAGGAATCTAGTCGCTTGCTGGAAGAGGAAGATGAAGATGGTCGCGGAGTTCGCGACCAAGAGGAATATGATCAAGACGAAGATGCCGATCAAGATATGGAGCATCAATACGATAATAATGACCAGGAGGAGCAGGAGGAACAAGACGATCAAGATGACCAAGACGACCAATACCAGGAACAAGAGCAAGAGCATGAGGAACAGCAGGCACAGGAACATGAAAATGAGCAACAGCAGCAGGGTCAAGAACAAGAAGGGCAAGAATTGCGACAGGAGCAAGGCCAGGAAGTAAAACAAGAACATGAGCGAGACCACTCTCGTGCTCTTGAACAGGAGCATGATCAGGAGCATAAACAAGAACACGATTGTGGTCAAGAAGCACAAACTGACCAAGAACAGAAACAGGAACAAGACCAGGTGGCAGCTCAGGAGCGAGAGCGGGTGCATGAGCAAGGCCTAGAGAACGCCGCGGATATGTTGGTACAGCACGATGAAGCAAGAAGCGGTATTGATCTGTTGCAACAAAGACACGCACTTGCTCGAGCAGAAGAATTTGAGAGTGCTGTTGCAAATGCCACCGGGACGATGATGGATAGCAATGCTGACTTGATACACCGAGGCCAGTCATTAGATGAGCATGGCGGCATTCTTCTAGATGTCGAAACAAATGCAACGTTTCTTCTTCGTTCTGCACATGCTTCTGCAGGTGATATTTCAGCAGAAGACAGCCATCGCCAACCGCCCATGAACACCCAGCACGACACTGAGTTTGGTCTCAATGACCGCATGAACGGGATTGATGATGGTGCATGGCAAGCAGAGGCAGGGTATTCACATATGCTTGTTGGCAACACGCCACAGAATCGTAACACATCCGAGAAAGATGAACTGGTCTCTTTGATGGACGAACTACTTTTACCTGAGCTTACCACGATTATTGCAAGTAGCCAATTTTGTCTATGCATATTATATGCTCGCAGCATTACTTTTCAGTGCTGCAAAATTGCCCGAATGCAACACCTAAGGCATATTGAAAATGAACCTGTGTTGCCAAGCGCTGTTGAACCACAAGGCCCTACACTGCAATTTCCTCCGCTGAAATTGGCAGGAAATTTGACTCAAAATTCGTGCAGCATTAATGAAACTATTCTGAGTTCTCTTCTTTTAGGAACTCGATCAGAGGATTTTTTCAAGTTCTTGCAGATATCGTTTTTGCGCAATCTTTCATCATCCATGCAGTCAGGTAAAATTTTTCCTCTTTCCAAAAATTCGACGCCTTCGCATTTTCTTGCATTTACTCCTTTCGCAGGATTAAAGTCCTTCCAATTTGAATATACATTGAGTAAACTCGAGGGTTGCATGTTAGAGCGAACAGCTAGCTCCTTAGCAGATGAAAATTTGGCGACTGATACTATAAATGAGATCCAAGCGTTCATTGCTTTAATTGTATCCAATGCGCATAATGCTGAAGAGAGTAACAGTTCTTCGCAACATATCGAGGCAGAGAGCAACCTAGCTAATACAAGCAAACTTTTTATAGAGTATGCTGTGGAAGAATGCCTCAATATTATAGATGCAGCTGGTTCTGGCATGTATGATCATTGGGACTGGATATTAAATACGCGGGACGAAGATGGGCACAAACAGGATGGAAATGACAAAAAAAGTCACGGTGATTATAATTCTCGTCCGGCGGTTCTCTTTGCATACTTTTTGCTACGTACACTACTCACAACGCGAATTCATGCGTCTCTAGTAGTCACTCCCGCCACATTTAACCGCCTCTTAAAAGGCTGTTCGAGTACAAATATCAGTTTAAAGTTCTGCATCTTTGATTTATGTAGTCACTTACTTTTTCGGGTGTATCAAAAATTGATCACGTCATCAGCATCTGGCTCTCCTGATAAATTTTTAATACAAGAAGCAGCTGAATATTACGTTTCTGCAGCTAAGGAAAAACGTATTGTACAATCTTTTGGTACCCGTTTCCGCACAGAGCGCCTGTACAGACGCTTAAGTTCTCATTATACCCGGGCCCTTTGTGGATTTTTGCTTCAGTGGCAAGTCCTAAGACGCTTATTAGGTTTGTTCACAGACTCACATGTCCGAGAATTTATTCAGTTAGACTGGAAGGGCAGCCGTAAAACAAATGATTATATAGCCGTAACGCATATGACACCAACAAGTATTTGCATTTCCTGGTCTGTAACGGATCTTTATTCGGTGAAACCGGATGAACCAATTCAAGAAGATTCATGCAGATTGCGGCTTTTCATAACTGTAGTGTCTAATATGGGATTGGCAAGGCCTCTGCATGTTGCCGATATAAGTGCTGCTACGGGCAGCCATTTAATCGACTGCCTTTCGCCAGACACCTTATATAAAGTATTTATACGTGAGAGCATTAGGTCTGTTTACAATATCAATGTGGAAAGAAAGGACACCGAAAGTGAAGTTCTGGCAGAAGTGCGTAATGGTGCAGATGTCTCCCCACTTCCTAGCACAAAAAGCAAAAGCATTTTGGACCTGCGTGAATGCGCACCAACGGAGGAGGTGTATACTTACATCGCAACGGATGCCGAACCGCTGTTTTTGATAGAAAAGCAGTACATGAGTACCAATCTGGAATTATTTAAAGTCAGTCTAACTCTGCGCAACACTGCCAATAAACGTTGGAGCACTGCAAGAGCATCTGTGAAGATGATGCAAGGTGTGCATCGATGGGATGTTCACATTGATCGCTGCATATCTAAAAATATTTTCCTAGGAGTCGTCGGTCCAGCAGCGCGACTAGACAATTACGTTGGGTGCGATCGGTATGGTTGGGCATTTCTTGCAAATAAGGCGATATGGCATAATAAGAGCAAGCTTGGTTCTTATGGCGAGCTTTTTCGAACGGGTGATCGAGTTTCAATGGTGCTAGATCTCGAAATGGGAAGCTTATCGTTTAGCTTGAACGGGAAAGATTTAGGAATTGCAGTGGAGGGCTTGGTTGGACCTCTGTATCCTGCATTTTCTCTTTACAATGAAGATGATCAGCTGACAGTAATACCACAGCGATCTTCACCAGATAAAGTCACTTCGACTACAGATCGGGGACTCACGTCATCGTGGAGTGCTTGTGCAAATGCTGGCGAGCGCGTGCTAGATAGAGTGGAAAGCTTGCAATACTTTGAAGAATACCTTTTTGGGAACACTCGAAAATCAGAGTCTCAATTTGTTTCATTACAACCTACCATAGGACACGAGATTTTTCTCAGATATGGCTTGTGGTATAAACACGGGGTTGGAGTCAGAAGTGCAACACATTCGAATGGGTTCATATCCATTGTAGTATCAGAAGCTCATTGTGCTGACATCTTTGTTCCACCAGTTGGCATGCTTATACCGGGACACCCAGTGAAACTTGATGGTGAAAGTGCAGTAGTAGTCGGCGCTGCATCCCATAGAATTTGGTTTCAACTTAACAAGTCCGGTGAAGTATTGGGGTTTTCAAAGGACTCTTTGCATGCCCTGTGTGAAGCTGAAGGTCTTATTTTGGGAAGTATCGCGAGTAAAATGACTCTTGCAGATATCACACAGCACACGCTTGTATCTGTTGAGAATGCTGATGATGAAATGTCTTTTTCTTGGGATCTTGAAACAGTTGCAGGTACTGAAGCTGGTCTCCTTTCGCAGCAAAAATCATGGACTCTACATGACGACGAAACACTCGTCCTTTGGCTTGAGCTTCTTGCTGCTGAAGCGAAGACGCATCCAATAAATATTGCTGCGAATCACATCATTGAAGGAAGAAATAAGTTCATGAGGTCCGCTGCTGATAAAAGCGCGAAAGATGCAAACACAAGCAGTCTAAAAGAAGTTCAAGCTATGTTGCATAGTCGATCATATCAGGATATACTGCTGCGAAGTCTTCTTTTGATCCACACAAATGACTTAGCGTCTCCAATACTCCATTTAGTATCCCCAGATGCATGCGAGTTTGTTCCTAATCACCCATCCACATTCTTTATGCAATTTCGTGGTCTATTATTTCGGGCCACAAAAGCTAAGTTCATGTGTCACATTGCTACCCCATTTAGCTCAACCCTTCCCTTTGAGCCGCTTATCGAAGAAATAGGCGATACTTCGGTTGCACTATCTGCTCCGAATAAAGCGTCCGGAGAAGACAATTCTGAACAAGAATGCAAAGACGGAAATATTACTGAACTCGAGAGCGATAATTTCAATGGATTCGCTGATACGCATGTCCTTCAGCGAAATGACGCCAACGCGCCACAACCAGTCATTTTTATTGTGGAAAGCGAAGATTCGTTTGCACATGATGTATTAAGCGAAGCCCGAAGATCTGGTATGGACACAGATGCTCTCCTTCTTGGGGATTCATACTGGCACCTCATTGTAGGAATTCAATCGAGTTTCGCTGGACAACTGCACGCATTCTTGCAAAAATGTTCCAAGGAATCGCTCGATACGAACAATATCGAGAAAGATGACGAAAGGTGGTGTTCGTTTCTGCGGTCAAATTGTTCATCCTGCTTGATATGCCCGCCTAAAACTTTCGATCGAATTTCAGCGACTTCACAACGAATGACTCCTCTGATCATACGAAGTAAGCCCACCGAGACTTCTGATTTGAGCATAACCGCGCGAAGTGAAAAACCTACTCTACTATTTGTGCTACTAAAAATCAACGAAAGTGCAGATACTGATCGGATGAGAGTATCAGATTCGACTATTCTTGACGTTTTTCTGACAGAAACTTTCAATCAAGCCGAACGATTCTTTGAACATAGGTTGGGATGGCTGGATGGACAAGAAGATCAGAAGATTTTTTCCGCTGAAGAAATGACCCTGGTGCTTCAATACTTTTACGCATTAGGAACGGCTCTCGGTATTGGGATTCGAGCGAATGTGCCCTGTAAGATGCGCTTGCCTACTTTTTTTCATGCACTTCTTTCCGGAGACGATGATGTCAGCTTAATAAGCATTGGCGTTACACCTCGGTCACCTAATGACGAACTTCACTCCTTGCAAGCGCGTTCTTTAGCGTTAGCATTGAGGCGCGGTTTAACATCACTGGTTCCAACGCAGTGTTTAGATTTGATGCGTCAATCAGATATCTCATTCCTATTGGAAGGATGTCCACGAATGTCATGTGTGTCATTTCTAAGGCGCAGAGCGTCTTACGAGCCTGGAGTCGGAAGTGCAGATAAGCATATTGCCATGTTCTGGGCAGCTCTAAGCGAGTTGTCCCACGCACATCTTATAAATTTTTTGTTGCATTTGTGGAAGTCGCTCAGTCTCAGCCATTCTGCACTCACTACAGAATTGTCAGTTGAAGACATAGTAAGCTGTCCCACATTGCGTTTTTTCCCGCCTAGCGCGCTAGCCACTCTCTGTTCAGATTTTTCTTCTATACTAGTATTTCCAGACCGATCGGGCATAAGTATTCCGAAGTATCAAAATCTTGCTGTCACGAAGGATAGATTGGATGATCTTGTGAATTCGATTGAATTATAGATAGTGATAGTTCGAAAGTTCATCTTAAGTATACATCAATGTCAATTTGTTCAAAATCTACTTCCCCCCTCTACTAAAGTCCGTACAAAGGCGCTTCATCTTCTGGTTCTAAGGGGTTAAATGTGAACTTGAAAGCACTCCCATTTCGGTCTCTGTTCTTTTTCGTTGAACCCGATTCAAGTCCGACCGACATGCTTATTATATCATCCGCATCCACATAATCTGCACCGTTGTTGCAACTATCTGAATTAGTACCGGAATCGCGGTTATCACCATCGTTAGACTGATTACCGTTGCGCTTCTGAAGCAGGCCTTCTCCTCGAATATGATATCGTAACCCCGACACAAGTGTAAGATACATACCAATAGCTGTAAAAATGGCCAACCCTACACCCGTACTCGTATGTCCTTGAGATACTGCGGCGACAGATCCAAACATAAAGAACGCAAATACCACAAGAAAAAGGGGGCGGATTCGAACAATAAGTATTTTTAATGATGCGAACAGCGATTTAAACACATTGCGCACGCGTCGCCACCCAGAAAGCTCGAGAGTTTGTTCTGTCTTCAGAAGAACATCTAGCGTTTGTACGATTTCTGAGAACATAGGTCGCTTATTCTTATCCTTATCCCAGCAGCGTACAAGTAAACGGCGAAATGCAGCAGGCCACGTGGCAGACAGTTCGGGTCGCAAACCACCCTTGACAACTTTGTCCATATATCTTCGTTTTCCCATTTCCTGGAAAGGAACACGACCAGCAAGTACCTGCCAAATTACTATGGAAAAGGAGTAAACGTCTACAGAAGCATGGTACGGCTGATTTAAGGCTACTTCAGGAGCCATATAGCGCAAAGTGCCGGTATTACCAGTCATTCGATAACCCTTTCTGTAAGGGAGTGGCACTCCTCCGTTAGCTGTATGGGCTTGCATGCCAGCCTCACTGAGAACCAGAGAACATAGGCCAAAATCAAAAAGCTTCAGAGTTCCATCCGATGTCCACCCTATGTTATCTGGTTTGATGTCCCGATGAATAACTTGTAGAGCTCCACTTAATCCACGATGCAAATGATCTAGCGCAGATGCTAAATCTTGGGCCAAAGTCAACGTTTCTAGGTAAGAGAACTTTTGACGCCGGGTGCGATTAAGTGAGTCCGGCCTCAAGCCAAGAGCATGGCTCATCGAGCCCCCATCCAAAAGTTCAAGCACCAAAAATCGTCGCGGAACCCGGCCAGAGCCAAGCATTCGCACTATGTGTGGATGTCGCACACACTCCAAGACGGCTGCTTCAGCATCAAACTCACTTAAGCTGACGGCGCTATTCACTCTATCAGCTTTGATCAACTTCACAATTACAGGTTGCTTTTGCCACAAAGCCGTGTATATATGACAACTGGAAGAATCAATGCGGTGCTCGATAAATGAAAAAGTGTCCCAAGCGATATCAGTTGGCAGAGAAAGCACAGTACCACTGCTGCTATCGCTCCACGTGCGGTCACTGTGGTTGCTCCAAGCTTCAGGCGTGCTACCACTTGCCGCAATTGTTGAGAGACGATCAAGCTTTACTCGAAACTCGTCCACAACATCGGATGTGAGTAGAGAAACGGTGTTGATCAGTGAATGCTGACCTTCCACGCCAGTGGCGCTCTTATTGAATACATGTGAAGCGGCTGGCTCTGCCACGTTGCCACTTTCTAAGTCTGCAAAGAAGTCAGTACCATCAGTCCTACTCTTAACCTTTTCATGATGCGCACCAAACACAGAGTCAACACTGACAACATCTTCTTCCTCGTTATTATCAATTGTTACATATTTACCTGTGACATTTCTGCGACTGGAACCTTTTCTCACTGGAGTTTGGTGCTGTTGATCATTGTCATCTCTTATAGAGCTATCTCTACGTGATTGTTGAAGAAGATCGAGCTTCTTACCTGCCCCAAGCGGACGAACATCTAAAAGATCTACAAGTGATATCCATGCACCCAAGATGCAGTTCAAGACGTAAAAGAGTTGCCACAGCGAATTATCAGCCAGTGCGTGCGTCATACCAGATAGCACGAGAAGGCCCACTATGAGACCAAATAGTACTGAATTACTTTGCAGTAACCAACGCTCATACACCTGGTAATCAAACCAAGCACCCGCAAATTGTAGTACAGTAGTCAATAACAAAAGTGAGTAAATCACAAGAAAAGAGTTCTCTACATCATCATCCCCATTCGTAGAAGACTTTTCAGCAGCCAGAAATTCGGACATGTTTTGCTGTGCTAATTTCCGTTTTTCTTCAAACGATTTGATCACTGTCATCACTTGAATCGCATAGAAGAAACTGAGAAACAATGACATACACATACGGAATGTCGGTGACAGGACACAACCAAATGTCTTTAACTTGAACCTACGAAGCGGAGCCATCTTTACTTCGGCTCGAATGAAAACAATATGAGTCTTCTTTGCTTGGTCCTAACCTAAACGCCTTGGACAACGCGCGGTGTGGTCCTCCCTCCTCTCCTCCCGGATGCTACAAGTTGGTAAGCTTTACCCGTCAACACTGTCAACAAACAGCTCTATGAATATTAGCAGCAGCGTGTTGGCAAAGGCACAGGGCTACTTTATTCACTCGTGTACGGCCAGTGTGGGACGCAAAACGCCTCTGGGACAAACTTTATGTGATGTGGGCCGCGAGCTCGAGAGCTCCCCCGTTTTTTGCTGCTGCTGAGAAAACTTTAATTGACCCTCCTACGGCTTTCCTCCCTAGCGAATCCACCGAAAATAAACGTAGTTCCAGCGAATACGTGGTCATATACTCTTCAGCAACACCTTTAGTCTAGGTTGGATTGAATTTGGTCCTGCTTTACTTACCGTCTCACGTTGGTGAACCAGCTACTTGGAGAAGCTCCTTCCTGAGTTGTTGAGTTGTTTTGGTGTTCAGAATAGCTAGCGATCATGTCATCCTTACAAATTGGGCGTCTTCAGCGCTGGAAGCTCGCCATCGAGCAATATTTCGCTGAGAAACCATTCTTCGTTCCGTCGCTTTACACATGGCAGGCTGAAGATAGTGGTGAGGAGAATGAAGAGAAAAGAGAATACGTATTAACACCCGTCCAACGTTTTTTCGTCATGTTACAAGAACCATCCTCCTCAATTTTGGCTGGATGGGTAAGTAACTTTGTATTAACTGTGATTTTGGTCAATGTCATTTGCAATGTGTACATGACCTTACCAGGTAGTAGAAACCACCCTGTTACGACATGTCCAGTACCGGCATGTAGCCTTGATCCTACGCTTTGCCCAGGTACAATCATGTGTCCACCTACGACGGATCCTTATTTGGTGCGAATCGATGATATTTGTGTCATTATTTTTAGCATTGAATATGTCTCTCGTCTTTCCACTGTTTGGACTGTTCCAATGAGGTTGGCTGGCTTAGTTAATCCTTTATGGGATGAAGAGGAGCAATTCTGTGCGCGACATGAAGATCGCCCCCAAGTTCTTGAGCCTCCTCAAAAATGGTATGGTGTTATGTGGTCTTACATTTGGCAGGGAAAGAATCTTATTGATGTTATAGCCATCATCCCTTTTTATATTACCTTAGCGAATCCTGATGCGGATGCGTCATTATCCTTTATTCGTGTTTTGCGCCTTTTCCGAATCGTGAGAGCGTTTAATATGAATGCTTCATCGGGAGTGACATCCCTCATCATTAAAACTGTTACCGAGAGCATGGAAGTTATTATGCTTCTATTATTTTTTTCAGCCATGATAATTTTGATCTATGGATCAATTATATTTGACGCTGAAATGGGGACTTATACTGTGGATGCGGATCACAAAAGTGGGGTATATTTACGCGAAGCTCTTGATGGGTCGATGGCGGAATCACCTTTCAGTTCTGCTTTGGTCGGAATGTACTGGGCCGTCATCACAATGACTACAGTCGGTTATGGCGATATTTATCCCGTGTCTGATGTGGGCCGTACTCTCGCAGTAACTTGTGCATTTGTCGGTGTGTTATTCATGGCACTTCCGATTTCTATTCTTGGTGCAAATTTTACTGTACAATATCAACGTCTCTCGGAAGCCCAACGAATTGAACGAAAGAAGCGTGCTACGCTATTACTAAGCAAAAAACTCGAGCAGTTTAGCGGAAAAGAAATAAAAGTAGACGTTGATTATGAGGTGGCGAAAAGTATGGTTAAAGAAGACAAGAAGCATAAAAGTGGTGCTGGTGGTGCTAAAAAAACACCAGAAAGAAAAATCAGTACGAATGCTATTGGAGGGCAAACAACCATCACAGGTAACAGAATCGCTGATATGATCTTGTCAAATAAGGTCAAAGGCGAAGAAGCCAGGGAGGCTTTAATACGGCAGTACGAAATGGTCCCAATCGCATCCGGCGACGAAGATCTTCCAACAGGGGGTACAAACGAATCCGTAGAGCCGTCACAGGTCGTTCTAGCAAAGACGAGTTCGACTGAACTGGAAAATGATTTGACATCTTCTGCTGGCGAAAGCGCTCAAGCTCTGGTGGCAATGATGGAAGGGAAAGGTCATGATGAAAAGAAGCAGATTTTGATTGACATGGCAGCCAATATGTCCACGTTAGCTGCATCTTTACAACTTGACTTGGAAGTTGAGTTACAACGCACTGTTGCTAGGTATCGCGAAATGTCAGAAAGTGTTTCTGCGTTCGCACAAATTGTCAGCACTGTTTTGGCCGAGGAGGCTCAGAGTGCAACCAAGCAATAGGGTTAGGGATTATAAATAGACTTGGACGATTTTTTGTGGATCACAAAAATACCTTATTCGTACTAGTAACTACTGTTAATAAATCACGTTTTTACTTCACACCTTTTACTTCTAACCCTAACCCTATTCTCGTCAAATGTATCACATTGTGCCTCTAAATAATCTTACATAAATTTACATAAATACTTACATTGTATCTTAAGAGCTGACACTACGGGGAGATTTTGTTACGTTCTGACCCTGATTACGGTATTTCCACCTGTAAAATGCTCGACTTATCTTGTTTGAATAAACATTGTAAACCTGACTAAGTATAAGCGTTAACAGAAGTGACCCTTTCAACTCCTTACCTACCGAACGCATACCCATTTCTTCAAAATGAGTATTAAGTATTGCTGGTGGTGTATTACACACATCTTCTTCTAACCTTTTCGCGTTCCGGAAAGTCTGCATTACGGGCAACGTGTCAATTCCCAAACGGTTCTCGTTTTCGATACTATTTCCTTCACAATCGACATCTATGCCATCATCCAAACTGCCCACAACACTTCGGTTCATATCAGCGTTGCTGTCATTTTGCGGACTAGAAAAATCTGCAGCCAGTCGATACTTTTGCTTCAGGCGCGCTCGAAGGGGAAGAATTGCATTAGCGCTTTGAGGCATATTATTTTCACCACGTGTCACCTTTATGCGCTGTGGTGTATTCTTGTCACCACTATACACATCGGAGTCTTTATCAAATTCGCTATGTGGCACAGTTGATGAAACTATTGACTTCACATTCATGCTAATTGATTTTTGCGAGAACCCTGCAACAGCAATCTCAACTGTGCTCGGTCTCTTCGATTTTAGCGAAATTAGATCCCAAGCCGCGCGTTTGAAATCTAATGATTTAGCAGCCGAGGCTTGCCCAAAATTTCCGGCAGTATCTGCATTCGCAGTGTGACCCACCGATTCCGGTGGGGAAGTCGGTAATACTTTCACAGAAGCAGGTTTTGCTGGTGTTGTACTACGAAGGGCAGCAATTGCCGACTCCACGACACTCCAAGCTTGAGCACTTCCATGACTATATTCTACATGATCAGTGCTACTTTTCTTGCGATGTGAAATGACTGCACGCAGTAGTGCTTTCACGCGTAAACTGTTTGTGAGATCTTCCGAAATTTCGCCTCCCATAGTTAAAGTTAGCGGATCGGAGCTGCACTCAGTTACCAAGAATATTACCATCTCGTTATTTGAATGCTGACACGCGAGGTGCAGTGGAGTAAATCCTTCGTTATCTGGTGCATTTTCGTTTGCACCGCGATAAACCAAGAGGCGCGCAATGTTTACGTGCCCAAATTCGGCTGCAGCGTGCAAGGCAGTTCGCCCGGAATCTGTTACATGGTCCACGTTTATAAATCCATCTTCTACATTTTTTTGAGACGCACTTGCTGACAACAAAATACGCGTTACTTCTTCGTGATTATTAGCTGATGATAAGTGCAATGCCGTACGGCCATGTGGACAAGTTACGTTGACAGTTTCGGGATCAATGCTGAGCAATATCTTAACGATATCGAAGAAACCTTTGTCAGAAGCACGCATTAGGAGAGACCACCCTGCTACATCCCTTAAATATGATAGTGCACTAGGCTTACACTCCGTTAATGCTGAATGCGCTGTCAAAAGACGTTTAAATGCACGATAATCACCACTGCTGCTACAGAGGCGCCAACATTCAAGAGCAAGCTTCGGTGAAATAAACATACCAACGCCGTCGTAGCTGACATTTTCTTCATCATCAGAGTCACTACAATTGCTTCCCGTTGCTTGGTTATCCGTATCAAATTTAGGAGATGAAAAAACATGCGACTGGGAGAGTTCAGTAGTTTTTTCGGTGGAAAATTTAGGTAGAGTGGTCAAATATTGTTGACTAAGTTCTGCAGCTAAGGATTGGCTGGCATCCGCTGATAAATTCTTCCGGCCGGAATCACCCGTGTCACTTAAATTAAATCGGTCTCGAAGACGTAGTTGAAAGGTGGTGCGTTGCCGTGTCGCGGCATTGTTAGATTGAACGCTCGTTAATAAGTCAGCAATTTCTCGTGTTTTGCATAAGTCTTTCGCAGTGCGACCTTTTCTATCTTTTATGTCTTTGACTACACCTTGTTTTACTAGCAGCCGGATCAAATTCTTTCGACCTTCAAAACAAGCGTGATGTAATGCTGTGCATCCATCATGATCAATATCACTCACGTCACTTGCGCCAGATACCAAAAGATGCTCTACAACATCAACGGCACCACATCTCGATGCTAATAACAAAGGTGTATAACCATGCCTGTTTGGAACTCGCGGAGAAGCTCCTATGCTCAAGAGGTACTTGCAAACATCCAAATGTCCTGCCCAACATGCTAGCGCGAGTGCTGTGAAACCTCCTTGTGACATCTCATCAACTTGCACATCAGGGTGCGAACAAAGAACTTTTGTGATGTCTAAGTTTCCCATCCACGAAGCAACATGCAGACACGTATTTCCTGTAGAAACAATTCTTACCCCTGGGTTAGCTCCGTGATCTAGCAGCACTTCCACACACTTGCAGAAGCGAGAGAGTGTGGCAAGATGTATTAAAGCTTTATCATTATTATCGTAGAGCAAATCGTTTAGTGGCATCGTCGGATTGCGTTGCAGTATACGCTCCAAATCGTCACTGGAACCGCTCTTCCGGCAAGCGCGTTCGCATTTTACTGAAGATGAGGCAAAATATTTCAGGAACTTCATAGCGAAGCGAAGATACGCTTTCTTATCTCTCTCTCTCTTCTCTCTGTATGCTTCAATCTATAATAGATTTTATGTTATGCGTACCCTTCTGCACCATTACGGTGTGATAGGCAGGTAGGCCGCCCTCATAAAGTCAAGTTTTGGGAATCCTATGGTGGGAACCATGGTTGGAAGCCCATTTTTTCATTTTTTTTGGTTAATTATTTTTGATACAATGTTACAATGGATGAAAACCTTCTTCTTACTCCCGCGATCTCTTCCTCGGATCTGCTGCTCTTGAATCAACTCGTGGCACCACAGATGGAGGCATTTGTCGGGCTCCCATACCTGGTATGGGGGGTGGTGGAAGAGGCATGCCTGCCCTCCCTGGAGGTGGAGGAGGGAGAGCGCCTCCGACCCCTGGTGGCAGCGGTAGACTTGGCATAGGTCTAGGCGCCATTGATGGGGCTTCTTGTTGAGCTTTTCTTGCCTGTAATTGAGCCATCATGTGCTTTAAGTTCTGTTCGGCTGTGAAGTTACTCGTGTTCACAGGGGCAGGTGCACCAGGCGCTGCACGCACATCCACTGTTGAAAGAGTACCCACGGGAAGATTGCTCGCTTTTATATTGGAAGCAGTTCCTTTCGGAATCGGTCCATATGCAAAGTCACTGCCAATAAACTCTTTACTATCTTGTACGTCTAGTTTGCTGCCTGGAGCTTCTCGGCACCAGAACTTCAAAACACAGTCATTGCTGCTGGATGCAAGGATATGCCCTTCTGGATGCCATGCGAGAACGTCAATAAACTGTCGATGCGCCAACGCAATACTTGTATGCGGTTCTTGCGTATGCCCAGCTACCCAATATATAAGTGATCCATTATATGCTCCTGAAACGATTAGATTTTCGTGCTGAGGATGCCATGCAAGACTTGTAACATCACTGTTGTGTCCGCGACACACTTCCAATTCCCGCATGGTACGTATATCATAGATCTTGAGCAAGTTATCTTTTGCACCAGTAGCTAACCAATTTCCATTTTGATTCCACCCCAAACAATTCACCTGCTTTTTATGACCGGTAAGAATCGACACGCAAGAACCAGCCTTCGGGTCCCAGAGTCGAACAGCGCTGTCACGTGATCCAGAAGCAATTAATGCGCGATAAGGATGCCATTCCACCGCCTTCACATCACTTTGATGACCGCTTAAGGTTACATCTGGTGTTTTACGCCCAATTGTCCACACATGAAGTTGTGAGTCGTCGCCCCCACTTACCAGTTTGCTATCATATGGTGAAAATGATAAACCTTGAATGGCTCCACTGTGCGCCTCATCAACGGCAGTAATTTCACGAAAAGTCTCGTCACATATTTGAAAAAGACCTGAAGAATCACCAGAAACAAGAAGCTTACCAAAATTATTCCGTGCTAATGCAGTAATCGCATGATTCACATGTTGATTTTTCTTGACTTTGTGAGCCTGAATTGGGTTAATTTTCTTTACCTTTAGTGTCTCACCTTCCCATGTCACCATGTCGCCATATTCAGTACCGAGCACCAAGAGCGATGCATCACTGCTCCATTGAGCGCAGTTAAAATGTGTCTTCGTAGGTTTTGTAAATCCGCGTCGAATAAAACGCGAGCAAACACCGTCTCCAACATCACTAAAGATTGCAGCACTATAAGGAGTTGAACGAGACCCCAAAGCACTAAAGTGAGGCTGATACATCCGCCTTTCACGCCGACTAAGGTCATATAAGCGATTTTCAAAGTAGGAATAGATTGTTTGAAAAGTAGTAATCTTTTTCCGATAGAAATCGCGATCAGGCATTAAGAACGATCCTTCTTCGTCTTGCATTCGATCATCCTCATCATCTTCTGCATCTTCCCTCTTCTCGCGAAAGCCTCCTCGCCCGCCTCCATCGTTGTCGCCGCCTCTACCTCCTCGTCCTCCTCGTCCTCCTCGTCCTCCTCTGCCTCCCTCACCTCTGCCTCCCTCACTTCCACCTCCACCTCTACCTCCACCTCCGTCACCGTAGTAAGAGTGACTCATTGTTGTTGGCTGGAAGTCAAAACGAACGCGTTCCAATCGCTGCGGTGAAGTCAATAAAAACCGCAGACTCGAAAAAGCTCTGCTTGTACATACGAATAGGCACATTATTTTTGTCATCTCAAAGGTGAAAGAATGGCTCCCAATGGCTGTGTGTAAACAAGGGTTTATTTACCTAAATATTACATATAAACGAAGTTATGGGCAAATCCATGCATTATATACGTGTGCTTCTTGTTTTTCTGCTTCTTTACAGTGTTACGTCGGTGAGGCTTAGTGTCTTCAATCCTGAGGTCTTCTTTGTTCATCCCTCTGCTTCTGATGAAGTTGTGCGCTTCACACTAACTTTGGATGACAGCATAGGAGCTCTATTGCAAGAAAACACCCCTCTAACGGCAGCTTGCTTCCAACTTAACGGTATAGACTGTCACTGCTTTAAGAATATACAAGACATCAGCACATATGCATTCAAGGTACCTCCTGCATGCAGAGTATTTCGCAGTCAAAACACCAAAGTTTGGTTCTCCGTCAAATTGCGTATTGCAGATTCGCAAAATATTATCAGTACTCCAATATCTTTGACTGGAGATAATCCTTTACCAGACGTTGTGACCCTGGTTCTTCCACTGACACTGGATGATTTATCGAGGGCAGCGCTGCTTGCATCAACCCTTTGTAAAGCTGAAACTGGGTCTGTTAGCGAGTTAATAGTTCTGGTTCCTGATCAACAGAAAGAACTTCTCGAAAAAGCATTTGTGCCGTTGCTGCAAGGGGCGTTTGCAGTACGTGTGCTACCCGAGTCTTCTATGTTCTCAAACCCCACACTTTTCTCCAAAAACGACGCATATACGTATTCCATTCAAATGGCACTGAAGCTATTGGTCGCTCGTCATGTTTACACACAATTTTACATCACACTCGATGCGGATGTACTGTTGATCAAACCTTCTAGTATTAATGAGACGATTCGGACTTCCGTGCAAGCAGATGCGAAAGAGAACGGTGATATGAAAACATCATCTATTCAAGCGTTCGGCATCTATGAAGATGAAAGACGGCAGGTCCATGAAGATTGGTGGTTAGGATCCGCGGCATTTTTAGGCATGACAGATTCCATAAACAATTGTATAAAGAACCCCACTAAGATACGACCAGAAATTATGAGTACTGACGAAGGTTCGGGTTTCAGCGTTACTCCAGCTGTGCTGAGCACATTTGGGAGTATTGTAGTATTACAGGAGATAATGCAGGCACTTATTCAATGTTATGGTATTGGATTGGACCAAGGTCATGCTGAGATTTTGTGGGTTGAATCTTTAGCGAGGGAATCACCAAAATGTCAGGTGATGAAATCTAAAGTGCTGTGGTCAGAATACACACTTTACCGCTTAGCTTTAGATAATGTATTGCTATTTGCAGATCTTCATGAACCACAATACAACTACCGTTTACATTGCCATGATATATGGTATGCTCACCAGCTGCCGTGGGATGGTGCCGCTGCAGCTACGAGTAACTGCCTCTTTAGTGTTGTGCAAGGAAGCACAGGAGTATCCCCCTCTAAAATTTTATTGGCTTTAAAATTGCTTTGAAAATATTGTCCGTTATGTATACATGTATAAAATTAACAGTCTTGTTACCTCTAATTGTTTTGAAACCGAGTGGAGCGTTCCCTTTTAGTTGCACTTATGGAATTCCAGATTTTGTCAAATTGTTGTCGTGACGCTCCATCATGTACTCGAGTGTAAATAGTATAAAACTCATCTGAAGAATATTCACGCGAATTTTCTTTCATGTAAACATCCAAATCTTCAGCAGACATGTCCAATAAGGTAATGTATCTGCGAACATGTTCGAACTCAACCCCAATTGTTTCTTGCAGGTCATACAACGTTTCCTGCGTCAAACCTGCTCTTTCCAGCACAATGCCGATTATCTTTTGTGAAGCAACAATAACCATGAAAGGCTTCGTACGGTCAAATCCATGTAAAGGCGAATTGCCAGTTTCACATGCATTGATGATGTGCATCATCAAAATTCGTGGGATAAGCTTACATAGCGGTGAAAAAACTACCGCAAGAGCAGAAGATGGTAGAGACGCTGATACAGATTTCTGAAACTCAAACAAGAACTGGCCTAGTCGTGCAACAATTGTTTCTCCGTCAAAATTAATTCCTTCAACATCCGCAGTAAAGCGCAGCTGTTTTAGCGGGTATAGAAAGTGAAAACATCCAACTTGCACTTCAGCCCGTAGTGTAGATAGCCCGTCGAGTGCGAGCTTTGCCAAATCTTTTGCACTATTGTGGACAGTATGTCGTATAAGTGCGGTACGTTCAAGATGCTCATTGCGAGCAAGACTTAAATGTACAGCTTTATTAGTAGCAACATGTGCGGGAGTTTCAGCACCATGAGAGTAACCATACTTTTCTTGGGCGACAGGGACAGCGGAATCTGCCTTCACTATATTCGCACATTGATTGCATATTTCATTTGCTAACCAGTCACAGCCGCGAACAATCGCAGCAGTAGTCCTGACGCAGGTAAAATCTTTAATCATTCTATCGCCCGTTACTTTACCTTTGTCATCAACTTTGAAAGTAGGATAAACCTTATTATCTGCTGGGTTCAAAATCCACATAGGTGCCCACATGAGCATTTCTTTCTTTGTGCATGTGGCATTGTCGTCTGCTAAAGTAATAGATTTCTTTGAACGCCTATCAACCTCTATTTCAGCAGAGTCATTAAGTTTCCCGGAAGAAATCGAAGAAACAATTCCAACATCACTCTTATCAATAAAAGACATATTGTCCCCATATGATATTGATCGATATCGCATAAAAAGCACGTTCTCGCGCAAGAACTGGACCATATTTTTGCGATACAAATCTTCATATCCAATTAAAGACCAAGAACATCCTTCCATCTCATCTTTTGCTGCACTTATGAACCCAATAATTAGACGTTCTAATATAGTAAGCACCATCACATGATGCTGTGGCAATTGCAACCAATACTTAAATAATGGCGTTGCAGCTCCAGCGCAGATACGTGCTGCAACACAAAGTGCACTATTCCGAGCTTCAAGCAAAATACCGTCATGCCAAACAAGTGGCTCGTTCCCTGACGCAACAGAAGATACAGTAAAGTGTATATTGTTCATTTGAATCTCTCGTAAACTTGAATTGACTGTGAGTTGAATGAGTGGGATGAGGTCAGAACCGAGAAATTCCCGCAATATTTCCATAACTGCTTGGCAACAAGAGGACTGCGAGGTTTCAATAACACCTTCAGTTAACAGCACCTGCCGAACGAAATTGCTAAAGCGTACGACTGGGAGATAAACAGGAGCAGCAAATAGTGATGAAGAGGTAAATATTGCGGTATTATCATCCACAGATGACGAACTGCGTTTATTAAGTCCAGCGCCTTTGCGAGGACAAACAACAGGTTCATCAAAACTTTCATGAACAGCACCTCCCGACATATATTGCTCAGAAAGTCGCACTGTATCAGAGATGTCTTCAATGGCTTTTTCGACAAAATGCATCTGCAGCTCCGATGTGATGCACATCTCTATGTGGCTCCATAAATCAAGCACTGCGTCTCGATTAGCCTGTTGCAGTACGTATACATAAGGGTTTTCGTCACGTGTGCGAAGCTTTCGCATAACAGAAAGAAGTCGAAGCACATATAGCAAGCGCACCAACATCTTGCTACTAAAGTCTAACAAGGAACATATATATTCGGTGAACAGATCCATTTCCAATAATCTTGACTGCTCTGGATCATGTTCTGCGTGCCCGAAAACTTCCTCTAATTTCTTTGTTCGCTTCTGCACGCTTTGTTCTCGCAAGTGACGTACTATTTCAGCATACCTAGATTTAGCGCTATCCAATACCATCCGTTCGGCGTCTTGTTCATATTGCAGCTCTCCAACAGCGCGAACTAAATAACGTAGGAAAAGTGACAAACCTTCTTGTGATGAACGATCTTCTAAAGCCGCTTCGCCTTCTTCATCGAGATTTAAAAGTTCAAGCGAATGAAATTTGTCTAGCGCATCCGCTTTTGTAAATACTTTCTTCATTTCCAATCTCCCTCCGATTTCCATTGCTATATCGTAGGTATCGTCCGTACATTCCAAGTTAGTTCCTCTATCATCCTCAAGCGTATCTTCGAGTCCCTGTAGATGAAGATTTCGATCACCCAA
>JACKZZ010022884.1_pt1 | contig 21335 bp, 37 predicted proteins | sample 8027871 | NCBI WGS metagenome assembly JACKZZ01 (sample SAMN15724774, study PRJNA655200) | protist metagenome | isolation source: fluorescence activated cell sorting (FACS) single amplified genomes of... | place: USA: West Boothbay Harbor, Gulf of Maine | collected 2000-07-19
AATCGCAGCTGGTCAATCTGCTTTATTTGGTAACCAAGGTTACTCAGCGTAACTTTTAATTCAGAGGCGGCCTTCGGGTCGCCTCCGTTTATTATGACTATAGCTTCGGGATTAGGTTTATTTTTTATTGGAATGGGTGTTAGTGTCATTGTTATGTTTATTATATTAAAAGTATTTGACAATGAGTAATCATTTAAGAAATATAAGAGCATTATTTGAAACAGCAAAGACACATAAAGTATCCAGAAAAGTAGATAGTTACGAATATGAAGAAGTAGAGAAATTGATATTAACAGATAACATACCATACCACGAGGTCTTACAACTATTTACAGATAAGATTTATCGAAACTGGTTTTACGATAGGAACTTTATAAAATGATATTAGTAGATTTAAACCAGGTTTTAATTTCAAATCTTATGGTGCAGACCAGAGGTCAAGGTGATGTAAAACCTAACGAAGAAATGATAAGACACATGGTGATGAATTCACTTCGTGGCTTCAATGTAAAATTCAAGGCAAAGTATGGTAATATGGTACTTTGTTCAGACGCTGGCAACACATGGCGTAGAGATATATTTCCACATTACAAGTATAAGAGAAAGAAAGATAGAACTGAATCAGCATTTGATTGGGACAATATCTTTGATATACTTACCAATATTAAAAACGAATTAAAAGAGAACTTCCCTTATGTGATGATGTACGAGGAGAAGTGTGAGGCTGATGATATAATCGCCATACTAACAAAGTATTACCACCAAGATGAAAAAATTATGATTGTATCTGGTGACAAAGATTTTATTCAATTACAATTCTATAAAAATGTAGAACAGTATGCTCCCATCCAGAAAAAAATGCTTGGGTTTGATGAAGACGGTATCAGAATAGACCCTAAAGAATTTCTATTAGAGCAGATTTTAAAAGGTGACAGGTCAGATGGTATACCAAATATACTATCACCAAATGATAGCTTTGTAACTGGAATAAAACAAAAACCAATGACCAAAAAAAGGTTAGAGGAATGCTCAGTTACAGATAACTTGAACTATGATTTAAGTTTAAGGTACAATGAGAACAAGAAACTAATAGACCTAAACCAGATACCACAGGTCTACGAGGATGCTATTATAAATAGTTATCGAAGTTATAAAGTTAATGACCGTAACAAGTTATTAACATACTTTATTGAAAATAAATTGAAGTCTTTAATGGAAAATATTAGTGACTTTTAACATGGAGATATAAAAATGGCAACACAAAACCCAAACTTGATGTCTAAAGCTGCAATGACAACTATGTCCTCTACTAGTGGTAGTGGTAAGTTACTAATGCACGAAATTTTGACTAAAGTAAACAACGCAAAAGATAAACCTAAAAAAATCGAAGTTTTAAAACAATACGATACACCAGGTTTACGAAGAATTATCAAAGGTTCATTTGACCCTAAAATTAAATGGGATTTACCAGAGGGTACACCACCGTTTATAGCAAACGAGGCACCAGATGGTACTGAACATTCAAGGTTAGAAAATGAATCAAAGAAATTCTGGCATTTTGTACAAGGTGCTGATGTAGCAACATCAAAAACCAGAAAAGAAACTATGTTCTTACAAATCTTAGAAGCTTTATCAAAAGGTGAAGCTAGTATTGCAATCGCAATGAAAGATAAAGAACTACATAAAAACTACAAAGGTCTATCAACCGCTGTCGTAAAAGAAGCATTTGGTTGGGATGACGAGTTTAAGACGCCCTAAGGCGAATCACTTCATAGGAGGTGCGTCATAGTTGACCACCTCCTATCATTTTAGTCAATTATACTAAAAAACCAATAAAAAAAGACATAAAATACTACAAAAAAGCGCAAAAAAAGTGAAAAAAGCGCTTGCCTTTTACCGTGGTTCATGTATAATGGACACATAATAAGAAAGGAAATACACTATGAAAAAAATTAAATCAAACAAATTCTCTGAAATGTGTGGTTGGGTAGGTATGATACTCATTCACGGGGCTACTGCTCCAACATCATTATCAGTATTAATGGGTTGGTCAACAGACTTACCACCATTAAATTTCATACTATTAGTCTGGTTAGGACTGTTTTTATTTCTAATAAGAGCTATATACGCTAAGGATATGTTATATATCGTATCAAACGCAATAGGTTTCTCATTAAATAGTCTATTATTAATGATAATTGCATTAAATTAATGAAAAAAACGCTTGCCTTTGCTGGCAATATAGTGTATTATATACATATAAACAATAACAAAAGGACATATATATTATGAACAACAAATTGATTATGGCACTAATGATAATTAACGCTCTGATATGGGGGTCAGTTTTTGCTAATGCAGCCAAAGCTGATGATTATAACACGGCCGTCATTGCTCATGTCATAAAAGAAAAAGTAAGTGGTAACGGTGTTGACACTTCCGTACTTGAAGCTGAAATGCAAAAGTTGGCATATAACTTTGCTTTACAGATGACAGATGTTTTAGAGAAAAACTTGCCTGTTATTTTAGAAAGTTTAGCTGCTCAACTTAGACAAAATGCTGATAGTGAATATAAGTGTAAACTATTAGAGGATACGAAGATTGCTGATAAGGAGTGTTCGTAGTAAATTTTATGGCTAAAAAACAAAGTAGAAAATTTAGAGATGATGTACCTGAAATACCATTTACATATGATTTTTATTTGGTGTATTGGGAGGATATTCAATCGGATGCCGGTTGGAAAACCATGAAAGAAATTCAAAACATGAAACCTGCTATTTGTGTATCGACCGGTTGGTTGGTAAAAAATGATAAAAAGGTTCATGTATTGATGAGTGACTACAATTATGAAGAAAATGGTGACCTATCAGATGGTGGTAACACAACAGTTATACCAACTAAGAATGTTATCAAAAAATTCAAAATTGCAGATTTATAATAACTAAAGGAGAGATATATTATGGCGAGTAAAGTAATTGACAGATGGCTTAAATCAGAGATTGAAGCAATACCTGAAAGACTAATTAAGTTTAGAGAAACAGGTAAAGAAAACAAGATGACCTATTACACAGGTAATTGGTCTAAAGATGTTCAGGATAATCTAACTGAACGACAATCAGAAAAACTCTTTAAAAAAATGTTTAAGATTCAGGATACTCCTGGTCTGGCATTTGTACAAAAGAAAATGTCACCTATTAAAGTTGGTGCTAATGACTATGATGAAGCTGAAACTATTACTGGTTTTCAGTACATTGCAATAAAAACAAATGCGAGTGCCTAATGGTAGAAAAAATCAAAACTATTGCACAGACATTAATGGTCGTTGTGGTCGTATTGTCTGGTTGGGGTATATACACCGTAGTTGAGGGTGCAAAACAGGAAAAGGCAGCTATTTTACTTGAAAAAGAAGTAGAGGAAGTTGTTGAAACTTTAGAAGCAATTACCAATTACACTTTACCAAATTTTGAAAGAGCAAACAATCAAACATTTATAGAAAGCACAGTTGATTGTGTTGAATATATTTACAACACCACAACAGATGTGGTACCTGTAAACTTGGAACTATTGGTGGCTCAGGCTGCTTTAGAAAGTGCATGGGGTAATAGTAGATTTGCCTTAGAGGGTAAAAATCTATTTGGTATTCGTACATATGATTTGAGAGAACCACATATGTTACCTAGTAACAATCCTAAGAAGTGGGGTGTTAAGGTGTATATGCACGAATGTGATAGTGTCCAACACTACATAAATATCCTAAATAATGGAACAAAGTTTGACGATTACCGAAAACTAAAACATGAACAGGATATAAACGACCCATTTAAATTGGTAATGACACTTGACGCTTACGCTTCTGATAAGGACTATTTTATAAAAGTTAAGCGAATCATTAAGATGTTGAGGGAAAATTATACAGTACCGAAAATAAATTAAGAGGACTTATGCTTACAATTATAATAACTTTCATAAGTGCCATTTCTATATCTGTAATAGCCGCTGGTTATTCTATTATGGGACTTGCCACTTTATTCGCAGGTGCAGTTGTACCTATTATCGCAATGGGTAGTGCCTTAGAGGTCGGCAAATTAGTAGCCGCTTCATGGTTATATAATAACTGGCGCAATAAACTTGTACCTAAAACTATAAAGACATATCTTACATTTGCAGTTATAGTATTAATCTTTATAACATCAATGGGTATCTTTGGATTTCTATCCAAGGCGCACCTAGACCAAGTACAACCAACATCTAGTAATAATATCAAAATAGAATTAATTGATAACCAAATCAAACAACAAAATTTAATCATATTCAGAGCAAATAAAACTCTAACATTATTAGATAAGACACTTGAAAAATATGTTGATATGGAATATGTCACCAGAGGATTAAAAGAGAGAGAAAAACAAAAGCCTGAAAGGGACGCTTTAACGCTTGCCATTAACGAGGCAAGTGATACAATATCAGAGTTATCAGACAAAAAAGGTGCATTACAATTAGAACAAGATAAGATTGAAGCTGAAGTAGGACCAATTAAATATATTGCAGAGTTGATATATGGTGATGAGGCAAAAGACCACTTTGATAAAGCAGTAAGGTGGGTAATTATAGTATTGATATTTGTTTTTGACCCTTTGGCGGTTTTATTATTGATAGCTGCTAATATATCATTGAGAACACGGAGGGAAGGGCAAGAAGAAATTAAAAATACCAAAAAGGTAAACCTTACCAAAGAATTACAAAAAGAAAAGGCCAAAAGTGCCAAGCTCAGAAAAAAAGAAAGAGATTATAAAGGTTTTGTTAAAAAACTAGGTGCCAACGAACTAAAAGACCTGGATCCTGATGAAATCAAATTGAAATTAGACCAAATAATGGACTGGAATGAGAAGTCTAAGCAACCTTAGGCTTGCCAAATGATAGAAAGTATTATATAATGTATACCATGATAAGTGAAGAACTAAAAGATAAGCGTATCAAAAATGCCGAAAAAATGTGTAGAGATTCTATGACAGATTGGGCAAAAGGTTATTGGTACAATGTATTTAAAAAACTATGTATTATGTACAACCGTGAAGATTACTTTAGAAAGGTGATTAATTAAATTATGAATATATTTTACTTAGATAAAGACCCTATCGAGGCGGCTAAACAATCATGCGACAAACATGTTGTTAAGATGATTGTAGAATCAGCACAGATGTTATCAACTGCTCACCGTATGATTGATGGTAAAGAATATACAGACAAGACTAAAGCTGGTCGTAGAATTAAAAGATGGAAACATCCTAACGCAAACTTAGAAAAAACATTATACAAAGCTTGTCATACAGGACACCCTAGTACAGTATGGGTTATGCAAAGCGCTTACAACTATCATTGGTTATATAAACATATGATAGCCTTGAATACAGAATTTAAGATGAGATATGGTCATATATTAGACCACAAAACAGTACAACTATTAGAGGGTGCATTAATGTATCCGCCTAAAAATATTTCACTAAATACCATTGCAACAGACCCACCACCTGCTATGCCAGAGTATTGTAAAGTAAAAGGTGATTCGGTTGCGAGTTATAGAAAGTATTACATTTTCGAAAAGCAAAGATTTGCTACTTGGAAATCACCAGCTTCAGTACCTAACTGGTACATAGATGGTGTAAAAGAAGCACAAGAGCAAGCGTTAATATAAAGGGGAACGAAATGAGTAGAACACACTTAATTAAGGCATTGAAGTCACACGCACAAGGACACATTGATAAGCATATTGCTAATGTTGAAGTACATTTAAATAATGCTACAGGTGTTGCTGAACATAGTGACCATGTAGAAACTATGGAAAAAGAATTAAAGCATATCGCTGAGTATGATGACCAATTAGAAATGCTTAATAAATATTTTCCAACAGAGGAATAAAAGTGCCTGTATACGATTTTGAGAATACAAAAACTGGTAAAGTGTTTACCGACATGATGAGTATTGCTGATAAAGAAGAATACTTAAAAAAGAATAAACACATTAAACAGATGGTATCTAAGATAAATATATCTAGTGGTGTAATGGGTATTGGTCAGATGAAAACTGATGGTGGTTGGAAAGATATGTTAAGTCGTATTGGTGACGCCCACCAAGGAAGTAAAGTACATGACCTATATGGAAACAAAAGCACTAAAGATATTAAAACAAGAGCTGTTGTAGAAAAACATAGAAAACGACAAGCTTCACAGAGGAAGAATAATGGCAAATAAAGATATACCAGATTTTATGAGAGGATTTGACCTTGATGATGATTGGGGTATGACGCCAGTTTCATCTACACCAGAGAAAACACCTAGTGTTGACCCTAAAGTAGTTGAAGATAGTAAATTAGAAATCTCAAAAGTAAAAGCAGATGTGGGCGATATTAAGTCCATGATGAATGAGATTATGCAAATTGTAGCAGATAAAGATACTGTTACTAAAACCGTGACAGACGAAGATACAAAGAAAAGGTTTTCAGATTTAGAAAAGATTATGTTACCTTTCTTGTATAACTTACAAAAATCAGACGAGCCTTACATTCATTGGCCTAACAGAGGTCCAATTATCAAGGCACAAATTGAGAAAATTCTCAAATTAACAAGGAACTAAAATGCAATCAAATTATAATAAATGCTTAGAAACAATTTTACACCATGAAGGTGGTTATGTAAACCATCCGAAAGACCCAGGTGGTGAAACTAACTTAGGTGTTACTAAGAGAGTATACCTAGAACATGGTGGTACAAAAGACATGAAAGATTTACTAGTCGAAGATGTAGCACCAATTTACAAAAAAGGTTATTGGGATAAAATGAAAGGTGATGAACTACCAAATGGTTTAGACCTTTGCGTTTTTGATTTTGGCGTAAATGCAGGACCTGGTAGAAGTGCAAAGTACCTACAAACAATGATTGGTACTGTTGCTGATGGTGGTATCGGACCAAATACATTAAAAAAATTAGGTGAGTATGTTGAAAAACATGGCATTGAAAAATGTATTGAAGACTTCCAAGGTGCAAGGCAGGATTACTATGAAAAGTTATCTACATTTGCTACCTTTGGTAAAGGTTGGACTAGACGAGTTGACGAAACTACAGAGTTAGCTATGTCAATGGTCAGCTGAGAGGTAGAACCGTTTAAATCGGGTAGAGATTATCTCAACAATTTATATGCCACAAAAGGCATTTAAGGCTTGCCATTCAGTTGTGAATGGTATATAATAGTGAAGTAAGATTAAATAGGAGAATATAATGGCGTTTGAATTTGTAAAACTGGATGAGAGTAAACTTCCAAAAACTAAAGGTAAGCGTATTGACGGGTTTAGGTTTTATGACATTGAAGGTCATAACTATCCCTCGGTCACTACAGTATTGGGTTATAATACCGGCGATGGTATTAAAAAGTGGCGTGCTTCAATTGGTGAAGATGTTGCCAATTATGAAATGCGTAGAGCTGCTGGTCGTGGTAAAGCGACACACACATTAGTTGAACAATATATGAAAGGTGAAACACCAAGCGAAAGAGCTGTGTTGCCTTTAGGTCTATTCAGACTAATCAAACCATATGTTGACCAGATTACAAATGTACACTTGTTAGAGGCAATCATGTACAGTAAACAATTGACACTTGCAGGTCAAGTAGATTGTGTTGCTGAATACAATGGTAAGTTGTCAGTAATTGACTTCAAAACTTCTAACAAATATAAGCAAGAGGATTGGGTACAAGGTTATTTTCAACAATGTACTGCCTATGCTATTATGTACGAAGAGCTATTCGGAACTCCCATAGAACAAATCGTTGTCCTTATTGCATGTGAAGATGGTAATGTACAAACATTTGTTAAAGAAAAGAAAGATTTTATCGAGCCTTTAAAAGAACAAATTGCTGGTTTTTATAAATATTATGAAGACCTAAACAAAGATAAAATTACTACAAATAGTTAGTCCCTATCTTTAAAAAGGAGGACTTACATGAAAAAAATCATATCAGGAATTATTATGGGAATGTTTAGTACCATAGCTATGGCAATGTTTTCAGTTAGTGCAACTGCTGACGAACATTACGAATTTTGGCCATCGGCTGCACCTATTGTGTGTGGTCAGACGAAACCAATGTTAGAGTACATAGCTGAAGATGGCATGGTGCCGTTTACTGTATCATTTGGTAAAGTAGATGGTACAAAGGATAGTCCAATAGCATTTGTTGTAACAATGTGGGTAAAACCAAATGATACAGAGCAAATGGTGACTATTGCAAAACTAGACGGAACAGAAACTTGTATTTTATATAAGAGTTTTGATACTACTATTAATCCACAATTTGATGGTAAAGGTCTGAACTTATAAGAATTAGTCGTTGACGACAATTATGGTAGGCATACTGGACGAGGGTGCGAATCCCTCCAGCTCCACCATAAACACTTGGTTTAGTATCGTGAGAGAAAGGCGAAGTGTTTTTGATGGGGCTGAATTAGGAATCGACAGGTGTTGAGAAAATTGTAAGAGATTAATAGGTGGTAACCTTAAATACTAATTAAACGCAAACGATAATACATTTGCATTAGCAGCTTAATAACTGCTTAGGGTTTTGTGGATTGTGCCTCGTAACAGAAACAATCCACGCTTGACTTTTATTAATAATATGGTATAATGATTACATGAATAGCAAAGAATTTAGTTTAAAAATTGAAAGATTAGCGAAAGAAAAAAGATGTAGTCTAATGGACGCCATCTTAGAATTTTGTAAAGAAAATGACCTGGACCCAGGTACAGTTGGAAAACTTATTTCCAAATCACTAAAAGAAAAAATCAAAGTAGACGCAATACAATTAAGATTACTTAAAGATTCATCTTCAGCTCCACAAGGAAAGTTACCAATATGAACATACAACTAATTGACAAAATGGGCGGTGATTTATCAGTTGTAAATGCAGCTCGAGTTTCATTTGCCAAGAAGAAAGATGTTATTGACCAATCAGATGAGAAATTAATTAAGTACCTTGCAGACCATGACCATTGGTCTCCATTTGGACATACTACCTTACAGTTTCTAATTAAAGCACCTGTGTTTGTTGCAAGACAACTTGTAAAACATCAAGTTGGTTTAGTTTGGAATGAAGTTAGTAGGAGATATGTTGATTCGGAACCAGAGTTTTATACACCATTTATTTGGCGTGGTAAACCAGAAAATAAAAAACAAGGTTCAAGTGATAAAGAAATTGAATATGATATTTCTTCAACAATGCAATTTGTAAAAGAAACATATACTAATCTATTGAAAGCTGGTGTTGCACCAGAAATGGCAAGAATGGTATTACCTCAAAATATGTTAACAGAGTGGTACTGGACAGGTTCACTTATGGCTTTTGCCAGAGTATGTAATTTAAGAAACAAATCTGATTCGCAAGAAGAAACTAGAATGATAACACAACAAATGGCTCAACATTTAAGAGACCATTTTCCAATAAGTGCAAGGTATTTGTTAGATGAAGAAATTTAAAGATAACATAGATGATTTTTTTAAGTGGGTCAAAGGTACTGAACTTGTCGAACTAGATGACATTGATGTATCTGAGGATCCTGTAAGACCTGAGCTGACCCTCGGATTTCGTATTGCTAAAGGCCGAAAGATATTTGGCCTAAAGTATGATGATGAAATTGAGGCGATTGTTTGTGTTGCTATGTGTCCAGAGGTTCCTTACACAGTAAGAGAAATGGATTATATGTCACAAGCCGCCAACCAAGAGGGTCAGCGAGGCGAAATTTTAGTTGCTTATACTGTATGGTCTAGGAAACGAGGTGCAGGTAAAGAGATTATAAAAAAACTCGGTGAATGGGCAGATAGTCAAAACTTTGCAAGATTGGTTACACTATCACCACTTACAACAATGGCTACACATTTTCATATTAAGAATGGTGCCAAACAAGTGCATATAAATGACCAAACACAAAACTTTGAATACAAATTGAATGATGAATAGAGATATATTTGAGAGTGTAATAGATGTAGGTAGTGGTTTTATATTGGCTATTCTTATACAGTTATTAATATTTCCGTTATTTGATTTACACCCTAGTATATTTGATAGTATGGGTATTGCATTAATATTTACTGTAGTGTCAATGACAAGGTCAGCATTGTGGCGTAGATACTTTAGAAGGAGCCGTAATGTATGATGGATTTGCAGTATATAAAACTTACTTGGCCATCAAGTTACATTTTTCTTCGCCTAAGTATGATTATACCAAATATGAGGGTAAAATCAATGCTAAACTGGATACATTTACAAGTAGGAACGATAGGTATTTTTTTCATAAGCTTAGTAAAAAATATAAAGAAGATGAGATTGTCGATTTCTTCGTAAGTAATTTTGCAAAAAATGATAAAGTATGGTCAAAACAATTATTAGAAGATGAATACAATAACACATTTTTACGGTTTAGAAAATACAAAGAATCGGTTAACTACCATTTTCGAAGCGATTGTAGCTTACTTAATGATAGGTTTATCGGTGATGGTATTTCTTTTAATGATGGCTTTATATCTGATAATGGACAACATCCACGAGTTTTGCGTTTACTTATTCAAGGGAAAATTGATAGCCAATCCGCCATCATTCTTGATTCAGTATTATCGTATAGTAAGGCTTGGAATAAAAGCATTAAAGAGAAAGTTGTTTGGCCTAAAATTGCAATGAGGCTTGCCAAACTGAAACCTTTTGTGATATATAATGACACAGAATGTAAATTGATTATGAAGGAGATATTTGTATGAACGCAATAAAAGAATTTTGGATGTCATCTTATCGGTCGGATAAGGTAGCATTTTATTTTGAAATGGCCAGTTTCATTTTTATACTTTTTGCAAGTATGACTATGGCTATTACGGCAGACAGTCCAGATATGAGATACATCTATCCTGGTTACTTCATAGGAAGTTTGACAGCTGTGTATGCACATTGGCGAAGAAGACTAGCATGGCCAACAATGTTAGTTGGATATTTTACAATCGTAAATGTATTTGGTTGGTTAGTAGCAATGAGATTTATATAGAAATGGATTATGACAATAGAACCTATTAGAGAAAAATTAGACGAAAAGATTAAACAGTTAAACAGTAGTAGAATATTTAAAAAAGTAACACCAAAAGGCGATAAGTCTTGGTATATAAAATGGGTATCTAGTTTTTTTATTTTAATTGCTATGGCAATGACAAGTGCAGATATATTTCCACAAAACCTTATGTTTCATTTATTAGGAGTATCAGGTTGGTTAGTTGTTGGTATGTTATGGCATGATAGAGCATTAATATTTTTAAATGGTGTTGCAATCTTTATGTTTTCAAGTGGTATATTAAATCATTATTATGGATAAAGCATTCTGTATAGGTAACGGAACAAGTAGATTAGGTTTTGACCTCAATAAATTAAGAGGCAAAGGTACTATAATGGGTTGTAATGCCCTTTATAGAGAATTTAAACCAGATGTATTAGTTTGTGTTGACAACGGTATTATGCACGAAGCCTATCAAACAGGCATTGCAAGTGAGATTGATTTCTATGGTAGAAATTGGACAAAAGTGCCAGCTCTACATTATGAGATGATGTTATATGCTGGCTTAAACATCAATGAAGTAAATGATGTTAAGAAACAATGGGACGGCCTATATGAGAATGATAGAGGTAATGCTACTAGTTTTGTTATGCACGGCTCTAATTTATCTGGAATTGTAAATATAATTAGACAAGATAAAACTAGAAATAAAGAAAAGATTAATAAAAGTTATAGTTATGTAAGTTGGATTTATGAGAATGACAGGTCACATAATATTAGTGACTTAGGTGATGGTAAAGACCTTGGTTGGGCTTGTGGTCCAATGTCAGGTCATATTGCCATAAAGAAATATAATGCAAAGAAAATTTATATGATAGGACATGATTTAGTATCAGAAACAACTACAGTAAATAACATCTTTGCTGGTACTAAAAATTATGTACCAAAAGAACAAGGAGCCACACCTCATGTGAATTGGGTAGACCAATGGTACACATTGATGGATTGGAATCCTGATGTACAGTTTTATAAGGTTAATCCTGACCAAGGTAAGATTGCAGAACCTATCAAGGAATGGCAGAAATACGAAGGAAAGAATTTATCTTATATTGGCTATCCTAGGCTTGACAAAGGCCTGGAATAGTGTATAATAGAACACAATATGCAACAAAAAACTAATTACTTTTTGTTTATAGTGCAAGGAAGAGGCCTTTACCAGAGGGTCGAACTTGACAGTTTAGGGGTTGTTCCCAGGTCTGTATCCTCACAAGATATGGGTCACACTTCCGACAGGAAGAAACTGGTTGGTGGCGTTTAGGATATGGTATCCGGTCGTTGCCTTGTGGGTAAATCCATAGTCCCACCTATTTCGCATATTGCTTTGAAAATAGAGCTAACAACTCTTATAAATAATAGTGTCGATTAAAACAGACAATACGAAAACAACAATACGAAAATACAATTAGGAGAATAATATGGATTTCGAATCATTAAAGACCTCGTCAAGTAACTTTGACAAATTAACTAAAGCTCTGGAACAAAATCTTAAGCCAGAGGACCAATCAAACAAAAACAAATACCAAGACGATAGACTCTGGAAAATTGAGATGGATAAAACTGGTAACGGCTATGCTGTTATTCGTTTCTTACCTGCCTCAAACGGTGAAGATATGCCGTGGCAGAGAGTATGGTCACATGCCTTCCAAGACAAAGGTGGCTGGTATATTGAAAACAGTTTGACTACACTTGGTCAAAAGGATCCTGTATCAGAGGAAAACACAAGATTGTGGAATACTGGTGTGGATTCTGATAAAGAGATTGCTAGAAAGCGTAAGAGAAAGTTATCTTACTACGCTAACATTCTAGTGGTGAGCGACCCAAAACATCCTGAGAATGAGGGTAGAATTGCATTATTTAAATTTGGTAAGAAAATCTTTGATAAGATTACTGAAGCAATGCAACCAGCATTTGAAGATGAACAACCTATCAACCCATTTGATTTCTGGAAAGGTGCAAACTTTAAACTGAAATTGAGAAAAGTTGATGGTTATTGGAACTACGATAAATCCGAGTTTGAGGGTGTATCTCCTGTAAAAAGCAATGATGACGAAATCAAAGCTATTTGGGAGAAACAATATCCTCTAAAACCTTTCGTTGCTGCTGATAATTTTAAAACCTATGACGAACTCAAAGAGAAACTGAATAGGGTAATTTCAGGAGCACGAAGCACAGAAACAGTTGAAATGGCAGACCTCCCGCCTGCTCAGTCAGCTGCACCTGTGAAAAGTGCTGAAGTAGCTCAACCAGCTGCTAGTGAAATGGCGGAAGCCAATACAATGCCAAGTGACGAAGACGATACACTTGACTATTTTAGTAAATTAGCAGAGGAAGAGTAAATCTCTCCGCTTTAAACACTTTGCCCACCGATAGCAATATCGGTGGGTTTTTTATTGGAAAGCTATATAAATAGTAGTATGGCTAAAAACATATTTGAACCACTAAAAGATTTACAAGGCGGACAACAGCGTGCCACCACATGGTATAGGAACGCAGTTTCCCTTATTGCAGATAGAACTTCACAAGGTAGATTGATGAGAGAAGGCCGTATTAATGGCCAACCGAGTGCTGGTCGTATGAACTTCTTTGTTTATGACCCGAAGTACAAAAAGACATTACCTTTTTACGATACATTTCCATTAGTTTTACCATTAGAACCTATTAAAGGTGGTTTTATGGGACTAAACTTTCATTATTTACCATACCCATTAAGATTTAGATTATTAGAGCGTATGCAGAAATTTGCTAATAATAATCAATTTGATAGTAGCACAAAACTTATGGCGTCTTACAAAGATGTTTCAAGTATTAATTTAATCAGACCAGCAATTAAGAAATATCTGTATAAACAATGTCAAACAGGTTTTAGAAGAATTGATGTAGATGAAATGGCAATTGCAGTATATTTACCAGTAGCTAACTTTAAGAAAAGAAGTCTTGGTTCTGTGTTTGCTGATAGTAGAAGGAAGATATAATGGACAGAGATAGAACAAAACAATTAACTGAACACGCAAAAGAAGTGAACAGAAAAAAACAAGAATTAAATTTAACAAAAAATCTACGAAAAGAAGTAGAAGTTGGTGCTAATGGTACACAAAAATATGTTATCAAACACGGTGTCAATAAAGGCAAGGTACTATAATGGCAAAACAAAAACTAGGTGACCCTACAGATTACAGTTACAGAGTAAAGAAAGTAACAAAAATAGTTGATGGTGACACAATAGATGTATTATTAGATATGGGATTTGATATTCTATATCAACAAAGAGTAAGACTATTTGGTATTGACACACCAGAGAGTAGAACAAGAGATAAAGAAGAAAAGAAGTATGGTTTATTGTCTAAATACTTCCTGAAAGACGCATTATCAAATGGTAAAAAGATTACTATTAAAACTTACAAAGGTGACGAAACAGGTAAGTTTGGTAGAATACTTGGTGATGTGTGGATTGACGGTAAGTCAGTAAATCAAATAATGTGTGATAAAGGTTATGCAGTACCATATTATGGACAGAATAAAGAGTTAGTTGAAGAAGCACATTTGAAAAACAGAAAAAGATTAGCTAACAAGGTAAAATAAATGGCAATTTTAAGAGGCGGTAGAAGAATAGGCGGATTTGACATTCGACTAGGTATTCCTAGAGATAAGTCATTGAATGATGTACAAGGCGATAAGAGATTAGGCCGTACAATGGGACCAAATCCTGAATCATTCATTGGTCGTGTTATGGCTACGATTGCAGAGGGTGAGGGTTTTGCTAGACCAACTAGGTTTATGTGTGACTTTGTATTGCCAGCAGGAGCAACTACTGAGTTTGTATCATTAGGTTTAAAAGATGAAACAGGCCGTTCAACACTTGTAGGTGACCTTACAAAAGAAAGCAAAATACAAAGAGGTCTTAGAGCTTACATTGAAGCTGTAGATATGCCAGGTAGAAACCTTGATACTATAGACCATAAAATGTATGGACCAAAACAAACGATTGTAAATGGACATAGTTTTAGTGGTGAAATTACAATGACAGTATATTGTGATAAATATTTAAGACAAAGAAGTTTCTTTGAGATGTGGCAAAAGGCTGCATTTGACCAAGGTACAAACAATGTACACTTCTATGATGAGTACACAGGTGGTTTAAGAATTTACCAATTGGGTGCATTTGCTGGAAACGCAGATAGAGATAGAATTGCTTATGGTGTAGAATTGTTTGAAGTGTTTCCAAAAACAATTAGTGCTGTATCATATGACCAAGGTGCTACAGATACAATACAAAAGATTTCCGTTACATTAGCATTTAAAAGCTGGGTTAACATAACTATGGACAAACAAGGTAGTTATACAACTGGCGGTGGTTATCAAGCACCAACAGTAGTTAGAGCTGAGAGCGGTTTTATTGGTAGTATTTTAAACAAATTACCTCCTGAATTAAGACGAGCAGGTAGAGATGTTGTAAATACAATTAAACAGAGAGTCCCAATTGGGGCGGTGACAGGTGGAAAAGTATTTCCACCGTTATTTTAATATACAAAGGAGTAAATTATGGCGTTACCATTAGCCAATGTGGCAAAGTATGAATTGACTTTACCATCACAACAAAAGACCATTAATTTTAGGCCTTTTCTTGTAAAAGAGGAAAAGATATTATTAATGGCGATGGAATCCGGTGAATCTAAAGAGATGATATCGGCCATTAAAGAAATAGTTAAATCATGTACATTTGGTGAATTAATTGCTGAAAACCATCCTATGTTTGACATTGAATATGTATTTTTACAAATTCGTGCCAAGTCTGTAGGTGAGAAAGCAAAAATAAAAGTTTTATGTCCTGATGACGGTAAAACTTATGCAGATGTGGAAATTGATTTAGCAAAAGTTGAAGTTTTTGTAGATGACGACCATTCAAGTAATGTAGTTATTGACGAAGATAGAAAGTTAGGTGTTACATTAAAATATCCTTCATTAAAAGATATTGATGGTGAAACATTAACAGGAGAAGTTAATATAGAAAAAACTTACAAGATGATTGAAAACTCTATTGAAAGTATCTATGAGGGCGAAACTGTCCACATGACAAAAGATTTAGAGAAAAAAGAAGTGGCTGAGTTTTTAGAAAACTTGACGGCAATACAAATGAGAAAATTGACAGATTTTTATAACAGTATGCCAAGATTAGAACATAAAGTACAAGTGACTAATCCACAGACAAAAGTTGAGTCTGAGGTTACATTAAAGGGACTAGCAAGTTTTTTCGTATAGCCCTCTCACATGATTCGTTGGCGAATTATTTTGAAACGAACTTTGCTTTAATGCAACATCATAAATATTCGTTAAGTGAACTTGAAAATATGATACCTTGGGAGAGGGAGGTATATGTTTCGTTATTAGTTAATTATCTTAAAGAAGAAAAAGAACGCAGAGAACAACAAGCAAGACGAGGGTAAAATGGCAGATATAGAAACAAAAAAAGTAAATTTAGAACTAGAGATTGATACATCAACTGTAGATTCTAGTAAAAACAAATATCAAGGTTTAATTGATATGGCAAGAGCTGTGGATGCTTGGAGAATATTTCCAAGACTATTCTTAACAGTTTACATCATATTATTATACAAATGTGTAATATGGTATATGAACTTGGCTGCTCCTACCATGGAACAAAGTGGGTTAATCAGTATCGTAGTTGGTGCTGGCGCTGCCTGGTTTGGTTTATACACAGGTACAAGTAAGAGTAAAAAATAATGTCAGAGATATCACTAAAAAATGAATCAGTAATTGAAATAGGTAGAGCAGTTGGTACGCAAGTAGCGACTATATCAGGTGGTGGGAAATCACTTGCAGGTGGTAATGTTGCCGTTGCACAACCTATGAATCCATTTGAGAGTATGATGGTTGTACTTGAAGATATAAGAAATGGTATTCACACATTAGTGGATAAGTTTAGTGATAGTGTATCAATACAACAAGATATGGTAGCAGACCAAAACGCAGCTGCCGATTTAGCACAAGCAGGAAGTGGTGAAGATATAGACCCAGCAATAAGTGGCGGTGAAGATACAAAAGGTCCTGGTTTTATGGCGAAAGCTAAAGATAAAATTGGTGGTCTTATGGGTGCCGGTGGTTTAAAAGGTATGTTAATCAAAGGTGGTCTTATTGCAGGATTATTAGGTCTTGCAGTTGTATTAAAAAAATATGGTAAACAGATTGCAGAAAAGATAGCACCAATTGTTGATGGTGTCAAGGCATTCTTTAGTGCATTTTCAGATGACATAGGTCCATTGTTCGATAAAGCAGTAGCAATGGTAAGTGAAGCCATAACAGGTTTGTTAGATATATTTAAAGGTCTTTTTAGTGGTGACGCAGCTACATTTTTTAGTGGTGTAAAATCATTATTCGTAGATTTTCCTATTAAGTTAGTAAGTTATATTGGTGACGCATTTTTCAGTTTATTAGAAAACGCATTAGCGGCCTTTGGTATTGAATCGAAAATGGTAACTGATATTAAAGAATTCTTTAGAGAATTGCCTGAAAAAATAAGTGAGTTATTTCAAAATATTAAAGACTTTTTTGTAATCACAATACCAGAAAAAGTACAAGCTATAAAAGACGCCTTAACAACATGGTTTACCGACATTAAAGATAAAGCAATTAGTATATTCACACAAGTAAAAGATTTCTTTGTTATCACAATACCAGAAAAGGTGCAATCTATTAAAGATAGTATTACAGAATGGTTTACAGGCATTGTTGATAATGTAAAGGACATATTTACACAAGTAAAAGAGTTTTTTACAGTTACAATACCAACAAAAGTACAAGAGATTAAAGATAGTATTACAACATGGTTTACAAACATCAAAGATGAAGTTGTTGGTTTATTCACAAAAGTAAAAGACTTTGTAATGGTCACTATACCTGAAAAACTAAAAGAGATGACAGACAGTATTGTAGAAAAAGTTACTTCTATTAAAGATAAGATTGTTGAGTTTGCATTAGCACCATTTAACAAGATTAAAGAATTAATGCAAGGTCTATTAGTAGGTGTATTAGAATCAGTAGAAAATTTACCATTCATTGGTGACAAAGCAAAAGCAATGAAGAATAAGATTTTAGGTGTTAGTGATGGCGATACAGCTGATATGACAGAGGCAACTGCTACAGTACCTATGGCTATGACAAACACAGGCGCTCAACCAATGATTTCTACAAATAATACGGGAGATGTTATTGATACCTCAACAGGTGATAAAGTTAAATTTGGTAGAAATGATGAAGAAGGAGCAGCCGCATATGCAGCTGAACTATCTAAATTAGGTCAAGGTAAATTTGAACCATATTATGAAACAAAAGGTTTTAATCATTATGCAATAAGAAAGACAGGTGAATCAATTACAGGTCAATCAACAACTACAGGTGGTGCAACAGGCGGAGAAGTTAATTCAGCAAGTGCTGAGGCATCCGCAGCTGCTAACGGTTCAGGTGGAAATGGCGGTGTTGTAGTAGGCGGAAGTACACAAGTAAATAATACTAGTAGTGTAAGTCATACTGCTGTTGATGAGAGTACAGGTGTTAGTGATAATAAAGTTGCAGACGCATTAACTGATTAGTATATACCTAATTCTTTTTCAGTAAACACTTTGAATTCCATATTTTGGTCTTCACAATATTCAGACGCAGCTTTCCATTTTGCTTGATTTTTAATAAACTCTACTTGTTCACCAAAGAATCTTCTAGTCTTTCTCTTACCAGCTTTTGGAGGTTTAAGGTATTTGGCAGGTTTAATTTCAATCATAAACTTCTTATTTTGAGAAGTTTTAATAATAAAGTCGGGAAAATATCTATGAACTTTTTTAGTAACAGGATTATAATACGGAATGGCTAATTCTTCACTTGCCCATAATATGATATCATCATTACTATCACAGTATACCATGAATTTACGCTCCCAATTTGAACGATATACTATCTTATTAGGGTCGCCAGCGTACTTTTTAGGGTTGGTAGGTTTGTATATGCCTTTATATGTTTTACTCATTTCACTCCATAATCCTTTATAAATATTACCAAAGATATAGGATATTTATATGGCTTCAATTAAACTATCACAGATAATGTCAGTAGCAAACTCCTTTTTAGGAGGTAGCAAAGGTACATCTAAAGTACCAAAACAAGCAGCTGCCGACTTATTGAAGAAAAGTCCATTAGAGATGAAAGCCTCTGCTGGTCAAGCACATCTAGTAGGTAATCCATTAGCCTTCACAAGTTTACAATATCCAAGAAATTTAGGTGTAGATGGTGGTCATTTTATTATATTCTATTCTATATCAAATAACAAGTCAATGGATATTGACCAAAAATTTAATGAAAGTATTGGTGTTAAAATTGATAGTGAAGATGTTACCACATATGACGGTGATATGGACTATACTGGCACAACTACAAAAAAATACAAAAAGATTGGTAAATTAAAAAAATCTAAAAATGGTGGTGATATACAAATAGGTAGACCGGCACCAAATAGTGTACTCACAGGTGGTCTATCAACACACACAACAGTTACAGGTGGAGTTTCATTATACATGCCACCAGGTATTAAGGCAAGTTATTCAGCAGCTACAGGTCATAGTGAACTAGGCAAAGCAGGTATGTTAGCAGGTTCTATTAGTAGAATGATGGCCGCTAAATCAACAGAGGGTGCAATAACAGAAGCATTAAAAGGTTTAGGTGGTTTTGCATTGACGGCTGCTAGAGATATGGCAGTAGGTGTTGGTGAAACTATGGGGTTAGGTGATATAGATGGTGCAATCAGTAAAGTAACAGCAACAGCACAAAATAATTTTAGTGAGGCAATCTTTGAGAAAATAGACGCAAGGTCTTTCTCATATACATTTAAATTGATTGCAAGAAACAAAAACGAAGCACAAGACATAAACAAGATTGTTAAATTCTTTAAATTTCATATGCACCCCGAATTAGACATGGCAAATGGTGGTAGATATTTTAGAACACCATCGGAGTTTGAAATACATTACGCATACAACGACCAAAAGAATAATTACTTACACGAATTAAGTAGATGTGTATGTTCAGGTGTAGATGTAGAATATGGTAGTGGTGACTTTCAAACATTCAGACAGTTTGACGCTGAAGGCGCAGCTCCAGTAGAAGTATCACTTACATTGAACTTCACAGAAACAACTGTACTTACAAAACAACAGATAGCGGATAATTACTAATGGCAAAGTATTTCGAATCATTTCCTAATAGACTATACGATATCAAAGGCGATGGCAACCAAACTCTTGTAAAAGATATTTTTAGAAGAATGAAAGTCAGAGATGGTGTTAAAAACAATCTAGCTCTTATGTCAACTTATGATGTTATGAATGGTGATACACCAGAAATTATATCATACAAACACTTTGGTACTACAGATTATTTTTGGGTTATATGTTTGATGAATGATATTACAGATAGATTTTACGACTGGCCATTAAGTGATAGTGCATTTGAGGAATATGTAAAACAAAAGTACGCAGAACCAGGCGCAATACATCATTATGAGAAGACACAACTAAGTGGAGACCAATCAGGTGATGGTCCTGGTGACTATTCACACAAGATAGAAGTAAATAGTACAGACGCAGACGCACAATCTGTATCTAATTATGAATACGAACAACGATTACAAGACCAGAAACGACAAATTAAATTACTAGATAAAACATATCTAAATCAATTTGTTACAGAATTTGAACGATTAGTACAAAGATAATGACTCATGGCAGCTTCAGACAACACAGATAAAATTATAGATTACGCAGGTGACTTTAGATTAAAGGCCTGTACAATCATATCCTATCGTAAATCACCTACTTCCGAGAAGGCAACAAGACAAAACATTTTACCACAAGTGTTAAACATTACATTGGTAGAAGATGTTACTATGCCTGTATTGACTGGAAGTGTAGATGTAACAGATGGTGTAGATTTTAGAACCATGTTACCTATTACAGGCATGGAGAAGTTAGAGCTTCATGTATTTACGCCAGGTCAGAATGAGATTAAATACCTAGAGGGTATAACCGACACATTTAATGTCTATAAGATTGAAAAGATAAGAGGTGCGACAAGTATGACTGCTAGGTCATCTATTTACCGTATTCATTTTATCAGTAGAGAATCATATAGAAACAGTACAACAAG
>JACKZZ010013597.1_pt1 | contig 21309 bp, 12 predicted proteins | sample 8027871 | NCBI WGS metagenome assembly JACKZZ01 (sample SAMN15724774, study PRJNA655200) | protist metagenome | isolation source: fluorescence activated cell sorting (FACS) single amplified genomes of... | place: USA: West Boothbay Harbor, Gulf of Maine | collected 2000-07-19
CTTGACCGGCGGCGTGAGCGGCGGAGCCGACAGGAGCCTAAGGCGAAACCTGATTCTCGCATTCCTTTGTCGGCACGGTTTCAACAACAACAGCAGCCGCCGCAGCCACAGCCGCAACAGCCCATGCCAAATCCCTACCAGCAGCCGTATTACCCGCCACCGATGCAGCAGCAGCCTCCGTGGCTGTCTCCGTATCCGCAGCAACAGCCGAACCCATACAATCCCTATGGCCAGCCACAGCTGCAGCTGCAGCTGCAGCCGCAGCCTCAGCCCAACCCATTTGACCCGTATGGTCAGCAGCAGATGCAGCAGCAGATGCAGCAGCAATTTGGAATGGATCCTCAGCAGCAGATGCAGATGCAACAGCCACAGATGGCGGATCCGTTTGGTGGCAATCCTCTGCCCGGGGATCCTTCGCAGGGGCCGGCGCAGCAGGGGCCAGGGGAGAATGTCCCTGGTAACATTGCGCCGCGAGCCACCCGCGGGGGTGGTGCTGAGGATCGTGGTGCTGTTGGCCAGGCTGATGGTGCCTTTAATGGCGCTGGCTCCGGCCCTGGTAGTGGTGCCCCAGGGCGAGTGTCGCGACATGAAGCCAAACATCAACTGCAGATCCAGTCCTTGCAGTTTGAGATGGAACTTATCAAGAAAAAACACGAGGTAGACGAATACAAGGAGCAGCTGGAGAAGCAGCGTCAAATTAAGGTTGCGGAGGTAGAGCACGAGCACTGGCTGCAGCAGCAACAGAACGAACTAGAGCAGATCAAAATGAAGCAAGCGATTGCAAAGGAGCAGAAGCTATTGAATATCCAGTTGGCCTCTGACAGAGCTGCTGCTGCTGCTGCGGCAGCCGAGCCAGCACCTGCTGCTGCTGCTGCGCCTGCTGCTGCTTCAGCACCTGAACCTGTTGCACCTCCGCCGAAACAGAAGGGGGCATTGGACTTGCTTAAGGCTGAAGCTGGTGTCGTTGGTTCTGCTGGTGACCAGTTGATTCCTGTGGATGTGTTGAAGGGGCTCTTGGTCTACGCTGATGGAATTGTCATTCCTAAGGCGGTGATCCAGCTCGGGGCGATCCCCCCACCCAGCGGTGCACCTGCATCGGTGAACAACGAAGTGCTGTTCCGTTTGGCGATGGGTATATATGACAGTAAGGGCAAAATTTTGTCTCGCTTGGGTGCATCTGATTGGCAGCCATTGATCCCTCTCGACTCTGAAGGTGGTAGTGGAGAGTACCTGTGTCCGATGCAATTCGGTCTCAAGAAAATTGTAAAAAAACTGACTAGTGACCCCGATATTTTGAAACGTGAGACCAAGGCGTTAGTGGAAGTTCAGACAAAATCTGTTCCAATGGGTTCTCCAGGCGGGGCCGCAGCTAGTTTTGCACAGAATACTCTGGGATGGGCTGTGCTGCCGCTATTCATCTACCAACCACAGGACGCGTCACTCTTCGCTGGAAATGGGTTCTGGAAGGTGCCTTTCCGAAAGGGGGTTGCAAATGGCAATTGCGACCCTGGGACAGTAGCGGACGGGATCACCAACAGTTGGGTTCTCTTCCGAGTGTGCGATGCACTTGATGCGGCGCATGCCAATGATTGGCAGTTGACTGCTGCCCTGAAGGCATCTGCCAATTCCAACTTACTGGCGACCACATTCCATGCTCTGCAAGTCTATTCTGAGCCGTACGGCGGTAGTACGAGCAGCAATAATGTGGCCTCGAGTGCATATGTGCCGCCCACCATCGACACTTCGTCGGTGGCAGTCAGTAGTAGACCTGGCAGTGTGCGACGGACGTCTGTCCGTCCACCCAGTGTGCGCCCGCCATCATCACGCGTTGCACGGCCTCCTACTTCGGCGGCGAAGCCACCAACCCCGTTGGCACGCATCCCTACCGCTCCCTCCCCTGCTGCCACCCCTAACACGTCTGCACCCAGTGCACCTGCACCGTCCAAAGGACTTGGGTTTGGCGGCGCTGCTCGTCTCCTCGGTCGTTTGCCCAAAAGCTCACTGGCGTCAAGGGGATCTCTGGTGGACGAAGCGCTCAAAGAGGAAAGCGACTCGGACGAAGAGCCAGTACTGGACGCCAACCGCTCCAAGATGGGCTGGTTGCAGGGCACACCTGTTGGGCCTGCACAGGACAAATATGAGCGAGGTGATGGCGTTGATATTTACATTGACAGTGCCATGTTTCTTCCTGACTGCGCAACTGCTACGCGCTGCGTGCTGAAATTCTTTTCGCGTGAGGGTGAGCAGATCGGAGAGACCTCTGAGCATTACGCAGATGCTTCAACCACTGCCTCTCACCCAGTCTTCTCCTTTAAAACAGAGTTGCGTAGTTCTTCATCACTGGACACGACAATGACCGCAGTTATACGTCTTGATACTGTTGATTATGTATCGCTCAACACATTGGTGACTGGGTATGCCGTGTTCAAGGTGTTTTCGACAAAGACGAGGGTGCAGCCTACCGAAGTCAATCAAACTGATGTTTACATTAATTCTGGACATATCCAATTACCACTGCGTGGTGGGAAGATGTTCAAGAAAGAAGTTTTCGATGACACGATGTTGAAAGAGTTGCCACGCATCCCGTGTGCCACGATCTTGGTGCGTGTTCTCCCTGCCCCGAAGTCATCTGGAGGCATGTCTGTTCTCTCCCGAGAGGATGTTCCAAAGGCTGATTGGGCCAAAGTGGGCCTCGATATTCCTCCGCCAGCTTATAATAGTGGGGCTTATGACGGCAAGCTTGCTGAACCCACTGGTGGTGTAGAGAATGTGTGCTACCTCGCGAAGCAGCACAATGCGGTGCAGAGCATTGACGCTGCACTGTCTTCGGCTATCAATGGGGCTGTTGGCGGCTCTGTGGTAGGTGGAATTGGACATATCTCACCCAGAAGCAAAGCTGCCAAATTCCCAGAGAAACCTGGCGGTGTGTCGCTCACGGATGATAAGATGGTTACGTGGATGACTAAACTGTTCGACCCTGTGAGTAATGTTCGCAGTGTTATCGACTACTCGTACACTGTTCCGTACAGTGTAGACAGTGGTCTGTCGATCTCGATAGACGGAGTGAACAACATGCCAGATATATCAGGACTGTTTAGCTCCTCGGTCAATATCTACAAAGTCATTTATTCCATTTGTCCTCCGGGTATGTTCTACATGAACCCCCCTATTGCCAACGCTAATGTTCAATTCACCCGCAACAATGATTTAGATTGCCCAATTCGGAGTGGGAAATTCACTGATGGATTTACAGCTTTCTACCCTCAATTGAGTGCCCATGGAGAGAGTAGCGAAAGTTTGTGGCTGATTCTCGACATTCGAACGATTAAAGTGGACGCCCCGAAGGGAAAGGCAACTGACCCAGTTATCACCATCGAGCCAACGACAACCATGCCGGGTTCCGGTAATACTAAGAACGTGAAGTCGTATTGGACCATTCTTCCACTATTTAAAGAGCGGGTATCTGGACAAGGGTTCAGATACGTTGCCACTGGGGTCTACACGCTGCCTCTTCTAGAGGGTGCTGTTCCTGCTGGTCTGATCACGTCGCTGCATGATCCGTATGACGATGTGTTGCAAAAACTCGCCGGGAAATCGTTCACATCGAGTTCTCGTTCCGTAGGGGACACTGACAATGCATTCGAATCGGTTCGTTTGCGGATGAATACTGATGGCTCCACGATCATGCTGCGCGTGACGAACCCTCAGGTGGCAGAACTACAGCCGGAGTACACGGATAAAATGAAAGCGGAGCAGCTCATCAACACCGAATATCTGCGCGAGATGCTGACCGCTTACGAGAAGAATGCCATATATAAGGACAAAGGAACCATTGTAGACTCCCAGTACGCGTGGGAACCTTCCAAGCATGCGAAGAATAAGAATGTGGCAGATTTGTTAGCAAAGTATGATGCAAAGAAGGTACTGAAGGCGATTAACAAGCAGTTTGCTGAGGCGACTGCTATTTCCTTCTGAGCAAGCAAGCGGAGGCAGGAGTAAGAGAGGAGACTGTGATTGTCACTGTGTTGGTATAGCTGTATTTTGTGCACATACTGTACCCCACGGCAGCCTTGCTGGTGGTGGCGGCCTCTGTGCCAGCAGGCCAGCAGGTCAGCAGGTGTAAATTGATGCATTTTTTTTCTCGTCGGACATCTGGACATCCAGCAGGACATCCTGCTGGACATCCTTACTGACTCACATCACAAATATTTTGCGGCCGCAGGGGTGTTTGTTTGAAAAAGTACCGGTAAAATCTGAGTGCTGGTAAACGCTTCCATGTTCCATCACGTTCGCTTGGTTCGGTGCATGTTCTGATGAAACAGCTTGGAGTTCCTCATTTCCAATGTTGACGTGTCGTTAATTCCATTTTCTGCTCTATTGAATATTTGAAGTGACAAGTGCTTCTTGATTCGTGAATCATGTCGGATGCGTCGAAGTCTGCTGCTGCCCTGAAGGCGAAAGGCAACGAAGCGTATGTTGCTGGAAACCATGAGGTAAAATTATCATCAATCTCCCAGTTAGCGTCGTTTCTGTGTACTGTGCCGTGGTTACTCTGTTGTTCTGTACATGTTTCCAGGTGGCTCTGGGATTCTATACCCAGGCGATTGAATTAGACCCAAGGAATGAAAAGTTCTATTGCAATCGGAGCATGTGCCATGGTGCTATGAAGCAGTGGGATAAATGCGAACTCGATGCCAAGATGGCGATTGAGCGCGATGACAAGTATATCAAAGCTTATTTCTGGCTGGTAAAGGCTTCTGTAAGTTTGCTTGCATGAAGGTTGATTGATGCTTGCTGTCGAGATTGTCCTGTGTGCACGACCATGTTTACTCCTTTTCTTCATCTCTCTTTTGTACTTCCAACTTATCCTTTGCTGCAGATCGAGCTGGACAAACTGAAATATGCTAAGCTTTATCTTCTGGTTGCTTTTAACAAGTGTGGTGAAGCGAAGGAACTGCGCGAGTTGGAAAGCACCCTGCTTGATTTGAGTGGCCTACCTGTGCGGCCTCGCGCGCAAGACTTTGAGATTATTGAGGAGCTAGGCACAGGCAACTTCACCCAGATCTTTAAAGCGGTCTATATCCCTAGTGACAGAGTTTACGCGATCAAGGTGATCGAAAAGGCCAATGTTGAGAAGATGAAGCGCAGGCATCCCAACATCCACAACGAGATTTTGATGGAAAAACGGTCCTTGAATAAACTTGAACATCCCAATATCGTGCAACTATTCAGCACCTACCAAGATGGCTCGGCGCTTTACTACCAAATGGAATTTTGCGCTGGGGGGGAAATATGGAGTGCGATTAATGAAGGCAGATATGCGGTGGGTATGCACTGGAGCATGGCGAAGTTTCACATGGCAGAGGCAATCAACGCCATCGAGTATCTGCACACCAGAGGGATCGTACACCGTGATTTGAAGCCGGAGAACATGATGTTAGCAGCAGATGGAAGGCTAAAGCTGGTGGATTTCGGGACAGCAAAGGATCTAATCGAGTTGGACCTTAACGGCCAAAATTTTGTCGGTACCGCGGAGTACATGTGCCCCCGCACGATCAAAAGCAAGTCGGTAGCTTTCGAAGTCGACCTGTGGGCACTGGGCGTGGTGCTGCACCAGCTGTACCTGGGGTTCACCCCCTTCTCCGCCCCATCGCCTTACCTTAGCTTCATCCGCATCAAGCGCGCCACGCTGCGCCACACTGACTTTGCCCCAAAGGAATTCCGCGATTTCCTAGAGATTTTGCTCAAGAAGGATGACAACGAGCGCTTCGCGGCTTGCACTGGAGGCATGGCGCTGCCCCCACTGCCCCCCACTGCCCCGGGGGAGGGCAGAGACCCGAACAACCCGTATGGCGAGGAAGTCGCTCCTGGTGGAGCTGTAGCTCGGAAGAAGCCACCAAAACCGAGAGCAGATGACCCGGAGCTGCGCCACTCACTATACCGACAGATCTCTTATGATACCCTACGCTCACACCCGTTCTTCACTGCACACAACCAGCAGAACGCGAGCGACTGTGAGGGTTATACATCGCTAGAGGCTTTCAAGCAAATCCACCTGCGTCCCCCAGAGCGTGTGCCGAGGCTGCATGAACTGTGCATTCGTGCGGTAGGAGCTGCCATTGTCTATGCAGCGGACACAATCGCCAACAGTGGCGGTATCAAGCCGAGCGCCGATGACCCTGAAAAGGGCTGGATGGCCAAGCTGAACATGATGAAAGTCGCCGCACAAGATCGAGCGCGGGTGATGCATTACCTGGATCGCAGAGAGGTGCTTCACTCGCCATCGATCTACAGACTGTTCTTCAGCAGCCTTCCTGATGCCCGTTGCCTTCGTGTCGACCCCTCCTCGCTTGAGTACATCGGTTACAATCGCCAGCTGCAGGGTCACTTTAAAACGAACTTCTTCTTCGTGCAGATTGCGGATCCTCAGTTTGGTATGAAGGCCGATGGTCCTCCTGAGACCAGCAACGGCTCGGGTGGAGAAAATTGGGACTTTGAGTATGATCATACCAAGAAAGCGATATCCGCTATCAACAAGATCAGGCCTAGATTCGTGCTGTGCTCGGGCGACCAGACCAATGCTTGGCCTGACCAACCGTGCTATCTGCCCCAGGTCACGGCCTTCAGAAAAGCCATGTGTCACCTGTCCGAAACCATCCCAGTATTGTACGTCGCCGGCAACCATGACCTGGGCGATGCCCCAACCATGGACACCCTCACAGCCTATAGAAAGCACTTCGGGCCGGACTATTACGGCTTCTGGTACAACGGCATCCGCTGCCTGGTGCTCAACAGCTGTCTCTTTATGTCCCCGGAGGCAATCCCCGATGTGACTGCTGCCCAAGACATATGGTTTGAAGAGGAGATTGAGCAGGCCAAGTTATGTGCCCAGCAAGTGCTGATTTTTACACACCATCCTTGGTTCCTCACTGACGTGAATGAAGGCGAAGAAGCAGGTAACCAATATTGGGTCATCCCTAAGCCGATCCGTGAAAAGTGGTTCAAAAAACTGCGCCATGCCAAAGTGACGGCTCTATTCGCAGGCCATTACCACCGCAACGTGGTGTCGATGCCTTTTCCCAAGAAACGCCGCGCTGGTGCTGTCTCCGCTGATGATATTAAGCTGAAGGATGTTAATGACAGCGATAGCGACAATGATGATGACAAGAACAAGGATCACAGCGACTCTGAGGACAGTGTTGATGACTATGCTGAAACAAAGAACGAAGTAGTGAATCCGATGGAAGCAGTAGACGAGAATTATGAAGGTCCTGAAATGATCACGTCGAATTCTGTTGGAATGAGTCTGGATCAGGCGCAGGGTGCAGGGATTCGCATCGTCAAGGTAACCGAGAATGCGATTTCACATGAATATTTTGAGGTTGATGCGATCCCTACCAGTGTAACGCTGTAAGGCAGGGGGTGGGGTGGGTATTGACATCAGTGATAACATGCCAGCACCTGTACAAGTAATGGTTGGGACTCCCAGCAGGAGTTGAGTTGAGTGGAGTTGTAGTACTATCAATAACAAGGCTTTCCTTTCTTTTCAAAACAGCGGTGACAGCAGATTATATTTGAGAGTATCCACCAGCAAATCGATGGCAAGGCAGGGCAATCTGGTGCATGCTCCATGCAGATGTGTGTACAAATTATTATAGTTCAGTTCAGTTCATCAACAAGCAAGCAAGTGGTACCATCTCCCCATTATCATTATGCGACAGCATCCAAACTTCACCAAACTTCACCAGTGCACAACACAGACAACACAATCATTGAGTAAGTTCAAGTTCATTTCTTCATCTACACCAGCGGGTATAATCAAAACAAACGAAACACTTGTTTTTTCAAAATACCCGTCGTGTTGCGAGGTCGCATGTAATCAGCCCCAAGCCCACGCAGCGCGTGACAAAGAGGATCGAGTGTAGTCTTCGCAATCTCGAATCGTTTCGCAGTGTCACTGCTGAGTCTAGGCGCACTAGTTCTCGACAAAAGACCATTGACATGCATCAAGATACCCTTTTTCGGCGTCAGAATCAGGAAAGGACGATACTTCTCATCCAGCACCGGGTCAGATGACGGGGTGACGACCACGACTTTGCGGGCCTGTAGCAAAGGGTCAATGCGGTGTGTTTCCAGTGCAGACGTCGAGAAGTAGTGCTCTACCACAACTATACTCGCCTTGCATACAAAATGTTTGAGAACAGGACCAAACGCAATAATACACAAGACATTCGGAGCGTTGGCGACAGAGCCACCCAGCGAGGTGCGATTCATCAAAGTGATGTTTCGGTGCATTTGATCACAAAGGCTTTCGCGACCGCGGCGGTAGCTCCCCTCCATAGCACCGTAGCTCAGAACTGGGACTATCTCGGTCGCCGCACGGGAACACTCTGTATCATCTTTGTTCACTGCCACATCAGCAAAGGCCACGCATTTACCATCCTTAGTGAACAAATTATCCACCGGGTCACCTTTCTTGAAGCGGGAACCATCCGCATTCAGCAGATTGGCAGTAGATGATGCATTGAACATCACACAGTCATTGCTCAGACGCACAGGACCATTCACTACCACACCAGTTTCTGTAAGGGCACATTTCCGATAAAATCCTTGCCGGTATAAGTGAAACATACCGTTAACTGCAGCAGCTCCTTTGGGTTTTGTTGGCTTTCGCTGGCCACGTTTCCTCGGTGGACGCAACGATTTTGATGCCGCACAGTCATAAATCGGCACAGTGTGCGGTAACGAAAGAATTGTCGGTATATAATACCTTGGTGTCGAATACACTCTATTTGCGGCATGGCCAGGGAGTAACACAGCCGGAGAAAATTCCCATACCTGCAGTGCATTTTGAAGTTTTCTTCCGTAAGCATGAGAGAAATGCTTCGTATTGTACTGTTCCATTTGCACTTGGATATAGTCCGAATTTATAGGTAACGCAGTGGCAGTAAACACCACATGAATCTGACGACGTCCATGCGCCCAGCGACTCAGACAGCCGTTGCTAATCGCCTTATGGATAGACTGATTAAGGCCTGCCACGTTACTCTGAAAAAAAATATTCGACAGTTCTGTATACACGAACTTTGGAGGTGCTTTAGGTTCGCGTACACATGATTTTTTACCAGTAGCTGCAAGCCATGCATCTTTGAGATCAATTTTAGATTGTTTGATCAGTGGGTCATGATCATTCTTTATCACAGCTCGTTGGATCATGCCATCCTTCAACATTTTTTCTGATGGAAGAAAATTTTTCACATAATACATTATGTCAGCAGACAGAAGAATGTGTTTCCCATCACCGCGTAACCGATGCAGCAGTAGATAGTCTTCTGCACTTGATGGTGTAAAATTATATCCCTCAATACTCCACAAGGACCTTTTAGTTGCAAAACTAATACCAACAGAATTCATAAATAAATTCTTATGATCAGCTGGAGGAAACAAAGTTTTTCCATCAGTCATCCGATATACAATCACATCCAAAGAAGAATGTGCAGACACTTCACGGGTAGTTACTTCCACGTATCGGCTACTCAAAGAATCATCATCATCAACAAAGCCAACCCATGGTGTAACTGCTAATGTAACAGCATAATTCCGCACATGAGCAGCACAATTATACGAACCAATAGCTATTCTATGTTGAAAACATATCCGGCCAGTAGGATACATTTCATTAAATGGCATGAGGAAAGTGGGAATATTTGTGTCATTATTTTGATAAAAATCGGACGACGCGACCCCATCAAATACCACAATTGCTAACCAATTCATATCGGTCTGATTAAATAAACTATCAAATGTTGTTAATATAGTATTTCTGCCTGCAGAGGGGATAATAAAAGTAATAGAAGCTTGCTTAACATAACCTTTGTCCCATTGGTCATTGCAGGATTTTGAAACACACAACACGCCTTGAAAAATGGCCAGCAAAATGCAGCAGCGAAGCGCCGTGAGGGAAATCATATCTCCCAAGAAGACAATGTACTATGCACAGCACAGCGCAGCGCAGCAATCAAAGTAAAACGCAGCAAGTCGAGTAGTCAGAGCCAGAGATCCAGGAGATCAGAGCTACTGTATGCTTTAAAAGTGAGCTCACTCTACTTTCTGAAAAATCTGCGCGCAAAATAAAATGTACAGCTAGCAGAGGTTGTGGGAATACCATTACATTTTGACATTGCAATTACGAATAATTAAAATCATTACTGTGAAGTGCAACGTTTCAACCCATTAGAGGTGTTCCAAAATTGTTGAGCCTGCTGGGCCAGCGGCCGTAATCCAGGTAATCTGGTAATCATGGACCGCTAGTTTTTCCAGCGGCTGGTTTCGGCTTGTAACAGCGTCAACACCCTGCATTTCTGGAGAAAATATAACCCCTTGTTATTGGAATCTTTGTGACCTGTTGATTTGACGGCCAATTTTATGGACAAGTAAATATTTTTTTACTGCGCTTTGCATGTTGTTCATAATCGGGTGATAAAACTATTTCTCAAAAGATATTTTGACTTATATTATTGATATTTTTGAGGTGTTTCTGTTTGGATTGCTTACTTTTTGTTCAAGCTTGCAAATTAGCGGCAATGCAAACTCCTACTTGGCAACCTGCCAAGAGGGCATACGAAAGTGAGCGACATGCGCTTGCTAAACATCGCCAGAATAGTGCCACGCACCCTTTGATGCCTGCACAGCCCAAAGCACAGCGAGAGGTTAAAGTTCAAAAATCATTGAGTTCTAAAAAATCATCAGGTAACTCGAAGAGCTCGAGTTCCACAATGCAATCAGTCACAAAAGACCCTCTTTCGGAGTCTGCTTTTGATCCATTGTCTGACCCTTTGTCTGCAATGTCCTTGGCACAAGCACCAACTTCACCGATTGCTGCTGTGGCTGTAAGCGAGCCAGTAGAAGCTATTGTTGAATCTAGTCAGAGCAGCACAGCTGCTTCGCAATGGGAATCCAAGAAACTTCAAATTCGTAATGATTATAAAGTAATCGGAAACATCATGCTGAGTGGCTCTGCCGTAAGGGAATTCGCTGGGAGTGGTGTGGAAGATGGTTCTGGAAAGAAACAAGTGGATATCTACACTTCCCGTCTGGCTAACCTTGAAAAAAAACAAATGAGTGATGATGTTGTGGAAATGAGTCAGAAGGAATGCGAGTCACATATCAACAAGCTTTTTAGAGACCTGGAGCGCGCATGGGGCAACGATGAGCGTGTCATGAGTCTTAAAATTGGTATTCAACTAGCGAAGCTGCTGGTTGATACCACCGTGCCACAGTTTTACCCATCCATGTTTGTAATGGTGACAGACAATCTGGACAAGTTTGGCAACTTGGTGTACGCCCGCTTGAAGGCGAAGTCAGAGGAGTTGCTCAATGACAGAGGGATTTCTAACTCCTCTACTCACATCGTAATGGAAAAGAAAAAGAAAATTACTCGTTTGGTTTCAGACTTCAAGTCAGCTGATATTCCGACTGAAGCAAAAGAAACATGCCGTAATTGGTTTTACAAGATCGCTTGTATTAGAGAGCTGCTTCCTCGCATCTACGTGGAGATTGCTCTACTTAAATGCTACCGTTTCCTAGCTGATTCAGAATTCCAACAGATTTTCCTTCGAATTGGCAGCTTGATTCGTGGTCTTGGTAACCCGATTGTGTCGTTGTACTGTCGCCTCTATCTAGTCGTGGTGGGCTCCGAAGTTGCTCCGGAGGTAACGGCCCATCTGCCTGGCCTGGTGCAAGACATTTTGTTTGGTTGCCAGATGTTGAAGAAGCCAAACCACATGGCCACATTGAAGAAAGCTAATGTCTCCGTTGGCGAATATTCTCATTTGCTCAGTCCAGCTGTGGAGTTCTTGCTTAAGATCGTGGCGAAGAAAAGCTCCACCTCAAAAGAGCTGTTCCAGTCGCTCCTGCAGTCCTACAGAGACTACTCGATGGATCTCATGGTCCTGAGGCACTTCATTGAGGCTTTTGATGGCTCGTTCTATGCCCACGGTGCCCTGGGTATGGTAGCGCTTATTAAAACAGCCACGACTACTTGCATCCTCCCTACCGATGCTTACGCAGCGCTCGCCAGACAACTGGTGAAGCACCCACCACCAGAGGATCAGAAGATTGCTCTCCTCAATGAAGTTTGGAAGGTTGTATCCAAGACTGAAGACATTGCTTCGTACATTCGCTGCTGTACGGCTTGGATTGATGTCGTTCAGAAGCATTATTCTGATCGTGAGCTCATTATTCTGATGTCGGACTGCTCCAACAAGTTGCATGCATTTAAAGCCAGCGGCGGCGAGATCCCAGAGTCCGTGTCATCGTTCCTGGAAGCTCTGGTGACGTCCTTAATGACTGGATTTGGCTCTGCTGTCGGCACCGATGAGCTCAATATCGATGCGATTTTCACTTCGGAGCACTTCTTGAAGATTCTTGATAGCTTCAAAGGCCCGCGTAAAGTTGCTATCTGTAAAGATATCATGCAGACCTTCAAGAAGCATGCACCTACCAGCGATGCAATCCTGATCAATTTCTTATTCGACATTGGTCGCACACTGCATGACTCCATAGATGTGTTGTCGCCTGAAGGTGAAAAGAGACATATTGGCTCCTTACTGTGTGCCTTCATCGATAAGATTGACTTCGGGCGTGATTTGGAACAGCAATTAAACCAGTATGTCGAATGCCGTGCGATTTTCTGCAACTTGGACATGGTGAAGGACAAGCTAATTTTGTGCGTATGTACGTTATCGATGAAGTGCTGCCATGTCATGCACGGTTCACATTCCAAGCGCACGAGTAGTTTCGTCAAAGCATGTCTGGCTTACTGCCACATCACGGTGCCCAGCATTGCAGATGTCTACCGGAAACTTCAACTACTACTGCACTGTGCCGAGGTCGCGCTGCAGAATCAATGCTTGCCACAAACAGACACTTGTCTGAAGTCAGCGATTTCTTTGATTCCGACGATGCCGGCTACTGAAGATATTGATGGGAAGGTGGTGCACACAGAAGAAAAGTTGGGTGGGATTATTCGACAGCTGCTCTCACTGCTGGTGATTGCCCCAGGGCATCCTGAGCACGGACCCTTCTATGTTGTGAAGGGTTTGTACAATGCTTTGGGGAAGTACCAATGGCAACCTCACACTGGTGTGCAAGTGCGATGCTACATCGACATGCTGGCACTGTTGAGTGTATACGCGCAACCAAAGTTTCCGTACAAAATGCTGCATGTCGAATCTAACGATGAGCTCTATGGCTCCTCCCCTGGGTACGTGACGGAGCTGGGCGAGGTCCTGGGTCAGTGCGTGGACGAGATCATCAAGTTGCTTACCGCGCTCACGGCGGAGAAGAATGACAATACCACTAAAGCGGTTCAGACCAAGCTTGTACTGGAGCTGAATTGTCAGCTGGCGAGCTGCATGGAGCTGAATGAGAGCAGCGTGGCATACATGATGAAGCTGTTACAGTTGGTGGAGCGCAATAAAGCGACTGTGACGGCGCGCACAGACGTGCGTTTGATGCAGCAGAGCCTGGAATTCATTACGAAGAAAGCTAAGCGTGCTCCCTCCGCAGCACCGCTTCTCCCTATTCTCAAGTCGATTCAGACCAAGTAATGGATGATTCTGCTGATTCAGGAGTTGCCGATATGTTAATGAAGTGAGAAGTGATGATGGGTCGGGAGTCTTGGGGGCAATGTGGCGCGAGAGAGGGAGAGGAGGAAGAAGAGGAGAAAGAAGAGGAGGTGAAGAAGCTGGTGTACCAGTGTACCGGGTGCAGGCAGTGTACCGTACTTGTACTGCTAGTGATTTTGATTACCATGGGTTGGAATGAAGTGAAGTACCGTATAAACAAAGTAGCATTACGAAAAGTAGCATGTCAGTAACTGGGTGTAACACTTGCAAGAGCCTACGAAGCCATACACCACACACCACACACCATACACCATACACCACACACCATACACCATACACCATACACGCACAGCGGTCTCTACCGATGGATTATGGTGAGCGTCATTTTGGCAAGGTTTTGGTACAACTGGTACTTGTACGCGTTCTCGTGAGTGGTGACACATTTTTCCAGGTAGTTGTTGTCATAGTTGACCGGTAACTTCAGAACAACATACCCACATGCAGGACAGTTGCCTAGCGTATTCAGCACAAATTCCTCCACAGGAATCTCCGCGATAGTAAGTCGCAGCTTGTTACTCTGTTTGTAGTCGACACCACCCCACTCGGGATCCAAAAATAGAATGTTGAAGTCATTGCCGCTGGCCTTGTCAGCACCCTCGGCGTCGTTCATGTTCCCCGAAATCAGATCCACGATGGATCTGTTGTGGAAGACAACGTTCTTGGCACCGGAGACTCCGCGTACATTGTGCACTAACATGTGATACCTACACGAAAGGAAAAAAAGGGTTCAGTGATAGGAGATGAGGGTGCAAGACTGCCAGGGGCATGAAAGCAGCTGTGGGGGCGGAAAGAGATGCCAGCAGCCATGACATGACAACCACTCACCTTTCATAGTCGAATTCATTCGAAACCACTTTACTGAAGTGCTGCGCGAAGGAGAGTGTGTTTCCACCGACACACGCCATGCCGTCACAGATCGACAGGGTACGGTTGTTCTTGCAGAATTGTAAGATCATGTCTGTGATCTGAGTAGCAATTTCACTTTTGGTCACGCTGAATGAAGCAACTTTATCGATCTGAAACGCTTCATACAAACTGGCCTGCTGCAGCTGCGCAGCCGCAGGCTTTGCTTGTAGAAGTTTTTGCATTCCTTTAAAGAAATAATCTCGTTTCCCTTGCAAACTCTGAGGTGTATGGTAGAATTTATTACCCAGTTCTACAGTGGAACTCACTGCAGTGCTGCGTGCAGCAGCAGTAAGCATATCAGTGTTGTGGGTCAGTTGTGGGACATCGCGGCGGGATTGACATGTTGCGGAGTTAAAGAAATAAGGATGATTGGGGTTTGATTTTGATTCTTCTTGCTTCCATGAAGCTTCACAAATTGTCTCGACACAACGTGTGCACAGGTGATTGAATTGATAGGCATTCTGAGCCCACACAGAAATATTCTTTTCGGCAGAGTAGAAGTAGTACGAATCATTTTTCGTAGAGTAATATCTTTTGAATTGAACATCAAATTCTACTTTACATACGAAACAAGAACTTGTGTCCATTGCGCCTACACAAACAGCAGGACTGGTGCTGTTCGGAATTACTATGTGATGCTGAGTGGACAAACAAATAATTTTTGTAATATTAATTGCAAAACACAAAGTTCAAGCAAAAATACATTAGTGCTTTTTGTACAATGAAGAATGGCATAATTTGTGGAATGCACTGATTTGAATCCTGAACCAGCAGGTGAACCAGCACGTGTCAGAACGCTCCACCACTGGGCCGGTCCACAATTTTTGAAGCAGCTACCACGTCTGCAATAAGCGAAATTTCTGCCGTGTAGTGATTTACACAAGGTATATTTGACTTGATCATCAACATTTCCACTGCTGTGATAATTTGTGTGTGCCACGTCATGCCTGAGTTGAAATTTGATGAGTCAAATGACCGAACATTCGCCAAAGCAGCAGTGGCAAGCACCATAATTGGCAAACCATCATGTATGAGCAGTTAAACATAATCTAATTTGCTTGAAGGAAATTTGATACAATAACGTCATGAATCATTTCAGATGAAGCCGTGTTATAAATAACTCGCCTATTGCTGCCGACAAATATTGCCTATCAATTGTTTTTTACTTTTTCGGCTGTGTTCCAACAAATGTTTTGTATGTTTATTTGAATCATTTGAAGTGCGATAATCCGATGTTGTTAGCATTTTTGTTGACAGCTTTTGCAATGCTTGTGCATGGTAAGCCCAGCACTCTTAGCGGCGCAAAGTTCTACAATACCCCTATGCATGAAGTATCGCAGTTTCCTACATATCTGGGCATGTCGCCAAACGGCGAAGTTGTCGTGACGTACAGTGGCAAAGGCGCTGATCTACACCCAGATGATTATCTCACTCACGCTGACGATGTTCGCGTGCTCACAGGCTCTCTGAGTGAATTTCTCTCTTCAGGACAACGTGAAGCTGCTATTCCTGTGGTGGACGACGAAGATATTAAATTTGGCGGCTCAAGACTGATGGGATTTGTAATGATTCAAAGCATCTTGCCTCGCAAACTGCAGTCCCGCCGTGGGGAAATTGTATTTGATCTGGAAGAAGGAGGACCTGCCCCGGATATTCAGGTTGGCAATGTGGTGATCGGAGGAGGCTCTGTAAAGACTGTGGATGATCAAGATTACAAGCCTCCCCCACACGGGGGTGGTCGCTGTATCACCACCAGAGATTGTTATTTGGGTAACGGTACTTGCGCCAGTGGGTTGTGTGCCTGCAATGGTGACTACACGGGCAGCTACTGCCAACTATACCGTCCAGAAACGGGGTCGATCTCAAAAATGGCGAAGAAGGCTAAGCATGCCACCCAACCGGGAAAGCCAGAACCGAAGCCCAAGCCGGCTGCACCCGATCCCAATCTGCCGAAGCCTCCGCCTGTGCAGGATGACTTTGTGAAAGTGGAATATCGTAAACAGAAGCAGGAGCAGCAGGCTCAGGCACAGGCACAAGAGTCAGAGACTGTGGAAGGTGCTGAGGGTAAGGGCGGACGCAAGCGGAAACCCAAACCTGGGGCCAGGAAGCTGAAACCGAAACCTGCTGCTGCTGATGGCTCGACCGAGGGTGCTGCTTCGACCGAGCCCGAGGCGACAGAGGAGCTGAAGCTTAAACCCAAAGGGAAAGGGAAAATGAAACCTAAACCTAAGCCGGAAGCGGGCGCAGAGCAGAAACCTCCTCCGCAGCAGCAACAGCAGCGACAGGAGCCACCACCAGAGAAGGCTCAGGGTGGACCTTTGACAGAGGAGCAGCGCATGGAAGCAATTTTCCGGCTATATGGCACCGGAAAAGCGTACCCGGAGCCATATTTAGCTGGGAAAGTGCCCCGGGAAGTGGTTCATTTACGGCACAAATCGCGCATCGAGAAAAGGAAGTTCGTGTACTCTGTGCGCTTTCGGACAGGGCCGTTTGGTCTTAGCTTTGACAATAGGGTAGGTGAAGCGCAAGTGAAGTGAGCGGTGCGGTACCGTGCTGCGTACTGTGCTGTGCTGTGCTGTGGCGCATTGTTTGCTCTCGTTCTCCGTTTCCTGCACTTACTTGTCATTTGCCTTTTGTTTTGTCAGATTAACAACATGGTCGTTGTCGAGCGTGTGCTCTCAGGCCAGCAGGCAGAAGCCTCCGACATCCAGATGGGCGATCAGCTCGTGGCGGTGGACCAGTATAACACCACAGGCGCGTCCCCCAAAGATATCCTTCGACTCACTTCGACACTTTCTTGGCCACGTATTTTGACTTTCGAAACGAAGGGTGGAATTGTTGATAAGAAACTGATCGCTGAACATGAAGAAGGGCAAACGGTCAACATCTCAGTTGTGTTTCCCCCCCCTTTGGTGGCTGAGCTTCAAGGTCGCGTGGCTGATTGGACACCTCATTTAGACTCAGAAAAAGCGGTGAAGGGAATGGCTCCTGGAGGTCTGGCAGCGACACCGGATGCTTGCACAATTTATTACGCTAAGGCCGCTTCTGACCAGTTTGGTTGCAATCTCCCTGCAGCGTTCTATTCTTTACCAGATATTGTCAAAGGTATCATACTTCAGAAAGGAAATGTTAATGAAACTGAAGAGGAGTTTGCCCCGATGCTGACTGCATTGCTAAAGGAGAGTGAGAGGCGACAAGTTCCAGTTTCATTCAAAGCTGCCGCGATTATGAAGCGAGGGGTGTGTAATTTCGTGCAGAAGGCTCGGCTAGTGGCTTCCTCTAATACTGGCCTGGGAATTCTTGTTAACACTGGTACGCCTGTCGTTGCTTGTGCATTTGCCTTTGCCTTTGCTGTTTGCGGTGATTGATTTCTGACCGCGCCTATCCTGACTGTCCTGTCCTGTCCTGTCTTACACTTGCTCCTGCTTTGCTCACAGAGGAAAGCATATTCGAGATTCCTGCTGGCAAAGATAACACCACCATGTGCACCGCACCCTTTGCTTCCGTGCGTCAAGCTGACGGGGCCATGATGCAGCTTACAGCATCCTATGAGCAGGAAGTGCTACTTTTGGCCACTCATGCAGGTACTCCACTGTCCACCAATTGTGTGCGCGCACAGACCATGGTGGAAGATGTCATCGATCAGTGGGCACACTCCGTGCCACACGTGCCTGTCAGTAAGGTGTTGGCCACCAAAGCTCCTGGCAAGGTAAGTGGGTTTACATCACCTCGTTCTATTCTTTCTTATCTCACCCCAAGCCATCTCATGCACCATTTCCTTTTCCTTGTCCATGTTGCTGTGCATGTGCACCTCCTATTGTAGGACAAGTTGCGCCCCCCTGCTGACGAGGGTGGACGTATTGCAGTCGGTGGTGAGAATGGTTGGGCCTTCTTTGACTATCATTTAGCAGTTTTCGGTCCGCAGGAGGTTCCTCTGGGACCCTTCAGACTGCAGATGGCCTTTCCACCTCATGGCTGTGACCCAGGGGCGTACACGGTGCGTGTGAAGGACACAGTAGTCGCGATTCTTCGTGGTGGGGGTTGCTCCTTCGGCATCAAGGTGATAAATGCCCAAAAGCTGGGTGCCAAGGCAGTAATTATCGTGAACACAGACGATGTTAAAACCATGCGACTCAGTGCGATGCCCGACGAGGAGCCGCTGATCAAGATTCCGTGCATCACCGTGTCCCGCAGACTACAGTACTATCTGGAGAAACAACTCAAATTCTTTTATACTTTGGATCAGCATGTTATTTCGATACAACCAACGGGATTATTTGGTGATTATGAGAACCGTAACACGATCGGGCTGCCACAACGCCTTCCGGGACACTAAGGTTATGTCATGCAGGAAATGTTGGTGATGTGTTGGTGTCAGTGTTATGTATTATCATGTCTTCTTATGGCGGCTTGGATGTCAAATTTAAACTTGTTTATAGCAAACTGTTCGTCTTAAGACTGACAGCACTCCACTGGTACACCTGGTACAATGTTTCATGATGACGTGCACGCACACCAACACTTCACTTCACTTCACCCAGAGGGGTTTAGACGGCGACACTTTTCCGCCCAAACGCACCAACTCTTTCCAGTGCGCATGAGTCTCATCGATGACAGAAATTGCATCTGCTCTGTCTATTGCGCGGCCACTGAAAGCGTATTCATTCAATGGCTTCCCATCAGGGCGTTTGTACCAGCGGAACCACTCCCGGATGCCATTGACGTGGTGAGGGCAGACCCGCGCAAGGCTCGCCAAGTCAGATACCTTGTGCTCGGTCACCAGTGGGTCGTTGGTTTTGACTGCGATCAGTTTCCAGTCTAGCTCACCACAATCAATCAGACCGAGCGCACCCAAGATTTTGACAGGAGTTATAGAGCCTAATGGCAATGCCTCAGACCCAATCTCAACCACATCCAACGGGTCATTGTCTCCATACGTGTTCTCACACTGCTCGTTCAGCACCCGTGGATCTTCCCATGTCTGTGGCAAACAACCATAATTCCAGTAAATAGGGCCATGGTAGAAGCGAGGCGAACCATCCTTGTTTTTGTCCTGCACGATAGGATTCTGAGGCAGGTCGGTGGCTATTTCCATCTTCGCTTTTGTCATGGCAGCAATTTCACAGACAAAGTTAAAAGATGGGTTTTCTCCAGCCTCGTGTATCAAAGGAACATTGTGCCAGAGTGACTTGCCCTTCTCTTGAGAGGTGGACAAAGGTGAAGCTCGAGCTCCGAAGAGTCTGAACCGACAAAATAATGCAGCGCAAAACAGAACAGAGCAGAGCAGAAAATTCACGAGTGATGACATAGCATAACAAATAGAGGTGTATGGGTGCTCTTACCTAAGCTTCCCTGCATGTCGCGCAGCGCTTCCAAAAACGCTGTTGCACAATAGCATTAGAGCGAGTAACTTGAACAGTTTGATCAAACGGAGCGTGGCAGCGAGCAGCGTGACCACTATTACAGTCAGTTTAAATCAGATCTTAGTGAAAACTGAATTTATATTGCAATAATGAATATTAGAGATAGATATTGGTATTCATGTATAACAAGTGAATCATGTGTCATACCAGCATTATTATTGCCCAGCTTGGTATTTGGTATTGTGCTCCTGACAGTGCTCCTCAGTGCTAGTGCTGGTTCACCCAGATGGCTGCCGTACAAAAAAAAACGCGATCTGCCAGCTGGGTTCCAGGGTTCCATCATTGGGGTTCCACACTGGCGGCGCACCAGCATTGAAGCCAGGCCCAAGAGTGAGCAGACACAGCGAAGGTCACATAACGAATGTATTGGATAGAGCGTATAGTGTATATTGATACCTGTTATACCAGGTAGTCAGAAATGGCATTGCCTTTATTTATATTTCCTTATTGCTTGCTTTTCTCGCTAACTGCAGCTCTACGATGATAACTTCGCTGTTTCTTGCATTGTTCCTGTGCTCATGTTGCTGTTTGATACACATCAATGCGATGTTGCTATCCATCAGGAATATTAATGTAGTTCAAAATAAACTTGTTGGAAATCCTGTTTTTGTTGAGCTTATTAAGAGAGATGAGGAATCTGTTTCTATAAACAGTCTTAAATCTATATGCTTCACTATTAACGGCAAGACATGTGATTGTTTCTATCCCTCCTCTTCCACAGGAGGCTATATAGAAGCTATACTGACACCATCTTGTATTCGCCATCGTGCCGACTATTGGTTTGGCGCAGTGGCAACCTACGACTCTACTGGATATAAGACTGAAATTGCAAGTATTCCTCTATATGTCTCCCAAAGCCTCTCCTCATTGATTGTTCATGAATCCAGAAACAAACTCGTGACTTTAGTACTCCCGCTCACAGCAGCGGATTTTGATCGATCTGAACTTTTGTTCCACTCTTTGCGAAAATTGGATTATGACCGCGTGCATGAGATGCTGGTGTTTGTTCCGGACCGTCAGTGGTCACAGCTTAGCGCAGCAGTGGCTGCGGTTGCTTCTGCTTTGAAATTCAAAGTCTCAGTTGTACCAGAGTCCGTGCTGTTTGAAGATAATGGAGTGAACCACTACAGCGAGATCACAGCCGGCAACGGTAGCGGCAGTGGCAGTAGTAGCAGCCAGGCACAACCGTACGGCATCCAGATGGCGATCAAGTTGCTCGCCAGCCGTCAGGTGTCGACACCTTTCTACCTTACGCTGGATGCGGACTGCTTGCTGCTGCAACAGTGGGAGCA
>JACKZZ010020489.1_pt1 | contig 21305 bp, 9 predicted proteins | sample 8027871 | NCBI WGS metagenome assembly JACKZZ01 (sample SAMN15724774, study PRJNA655200) | protist metagenome | isolation source: fluorescence activated cell sorting (FACS) single amplified genomes of... | place: USA: West Boothbay Harbor, Gulf of Maine | collected 2000-07-19
TGCCCCGGTGTTTCCGATGAAAAAGCACTTCGGTGTTTAAAAGATAAAACAAGTGACAAGAAAATGACCACAGCTTGCCGGGCACAGCTCATTGTCGAAAAGCGAGTCGCAGCCTTAACAATCAGTGCGACGCCCGCTGTCTCGAAGGCGTGCGACAAAGACTTAAAGACCCTTTGTGCAACCGTAAAACCCGGAGAAGGAAGAACACATGCCTGCCTGCGAAAAAATATTGACAAGCTGTCTGCTCCATGCAAAGAAGCTGAGTTCAAAGAAATGATTGATGAGTCTGAGGACATCGTTGCGCAGCCTTGGTTATCGAAAGCATGTGAAGCACCACTAAAATCGCTGTGTAAAATTTCTTTACCCACGTCGCTTAAGGCTGGAGTCAGTGCAGCAAGCGGTGCTCTTCTTAATGCAGACAACGGGAAAGCAAAGGACTGCCTCAAAATGCACTATCAAGTTGATCGCCCAATGCTAGGAGAAGAATGCAAGATAGCGGTGGAAGAACAAATTAAACTCGAGTCACGCGATATCAGGTTGGATGCAAAGCTATACAAAAATTGTAAGCCTGCCATAGAGCAACTCTGCAGCGCAGTCCCAAAAACACACGACGGGAAGATCCGCATTTGCTTGTTTGCTGCTCTCGTTGACACGCCGAATAAAATTGATTTGAGGTGCAGAGGATCTTTGCGAAAGGCCATGGTTGACCAGTCTAGCGATTGGAAGCGGAACTATCAGGTATGGAAAAATTGCAAAATGTATGTGAAGGAGCATTGTGCAAAAGTTGCCACCGAAAATCCTGCTGTTGTGGTGAATTGTTTAGCTGACAATGTCGAAAAATTGAAAGATGGAAAGATGTGCAAACGGTTAATTTTCAATGCAATGAAATACCAACTTCAAGACGCACGAACAAATATGGCGATTTCTAAGAACTGCAAGGATGACGTTCAACGATTTTGTAGAGGCGTGAAACCAGGCGGTGGAAGAACTCGTTCTTGCCTTCGAAAGAATGCCGACCAATTAGAAAAGAAGTGCAGAGACGCCGAATTCAAAACGCAAAAGTATTATGAAGAAGTTTCGAAGGTCTCGGGTATCAAGGTCAACGGAGGTGACCCTGATACTGCTGCAAAAGCCAAGGCTGTATTAAACCAGATGAGTGCAGCATTACAGAAAGCGCAAAAGCCAGCTTCCACAGGGACAGTTGACGACGGCAACGCAAATGCCTCGTCCAGTTTGGTGTTGAAAGGCCCGATGGCTATGTTGGCCTTGTCGGCATTGTGTCTCCTTGTAGTCCTGGCCATAATGCACTTTTACCAAAAGTTCCAGAAGAATTCAAAAGGTTACACCGTTGTTGTGAATAAAGCTGGGTAAATATCCGAAGCGTGAGCAACTCAATTTAAAGATGCACACTTCGTATAATGCGTTTTGAGGATACGAGATAATTATTTCTGTAAATTACGGCGATAGGATGTCCTAACATATGATAAGCATACTTAGTAAATAATATTGGCTGTTATTTGTTATTTACGTAAATAAACAAATTTGTATACTGTACCTGTATTCCTCTGTTTACCGCAAATAAACACACCATCATGTCATAGAGTATAGAGTTAGTTTTAGAGGCAAGATAAACAAACATTTCCCGAAACGACAGCTAAACCAACCGCCTTTATATATTAAAAAAAAGAAATGGTTCTGTGTTTTAGTTTTGATGGTCCTCTGGCAATTTTCCGTCGTTGAACTGTGGAACTGAAAGTCCCAAATCGGAAAATATATTAGAAACGGGCCCGGCATTTCCATTCTGGTGTTGGAAGGATTCTATTAAGTTTGACACAAGATTGAAATCTAAATCAACAGAGTTCAGGTTATATTCTGCTCTCTCTGCTTCGGGCTTTGTGTGTGCTTTTTCCTGGCCGTTGCTCGTTTTAACAACACTGTTTGTCCTTTGAAAGGTTTGCGATGCCGTTGATGATTGATGCAATTCTGCGTCCATTGCTTCTATAAAATCTTTAATTTCTAAACCATCATCAACATTGGGGCATTCTTCCCCGCTGTCTTTTTGCACAGGTGCACCAGCAATAGAATGCAGTATGTCAAAAAATTTAGAGGGGTCTAATTGTATGTCCTCGTTGTGCTTTGGTACCGCCGTCGCACATTCACCGTCATCTTCTGGCGGCATAATGCCATCTATTTCCGAGGTACCGTCAAAAAATCTATCAATTGTTTGTTTGAACAATGCCGCGTCGCCCAGGCTATCTTCACCATTTGGCTGTCCTGGTACCAAATTGGGGTCGCGGTAGCGCTCTTTTAATTCCTTCTCAAACTCATGGGGATCAACGGCCATCCACTGATCAGAATCTTCCTCATCTTGAAACCCAAAAGAAAATTCACTTGTTGCGTTGCTGACATCATAGTCTTTATCTGACTGAAAACCCATTCTTTGACGTTCTAAAAAACGTTTGATAATGTCTGAACCATCCAAGTTTGATTTGCCCAAGATAGAACACCCACAGCAGATTTTCATGCCATTCGACCTCCAACGCCGCTGTTCTGTTGAAGTCGCCGAGCATAACTGCGTCGAAAAATAGCAACCGAATGATCGGACCGGGCTCTGGGATTGAAGGACAAGTTGTGCGTACAGACATTGTGTTAGTGTCACCACGATTGGGATAAGATCATTCTCACCTGTTGGGTAGAACAGTGGCTCGTCTTCAAAACTTTTCAGCTCTTCGGCATCTCTAAAATAGAAGGCATTAACAGCATGTGGCAATATTTCAGGGTGGTTCTGGAGCAAGATAGCTGCAACCTTTGGTACATACATACGTGTTTTATGCCTTTGCTCAAAAATACGTCGAGGGAATCGGTCGATTCGGCCCGAAATGGCATGGTTTATTTCTGCCCCAGACGTCAATCGGTTTTGAATGGTTTCGTCGACGTGGGGATCCATAACTACGTCGAGGCATTGCGGTAGCGTCGGAGACCCGGGAAGTATATCGGGGGGGATTAGTAAGAGACGGCCACGGTAAACAAAAACTCTATTGACGCAAAGTTCTGGCTCGGCCCACAACGGAAGGTGCAACGCGCTCTCAATCAACAAAAATTGACCATCGTCGTCAACAACTCGAATCCAGCACTGAATCTTCTCCCATAGTGAGAGCTTGTAAAGCAAAAATGTTACAAACCATTCATCCTCAATGTTTTCTCCATATTTCACAGAGCCGTAGAGGTGGAATCCCAATTCTTTCGTTTCACCTGGCACTAAACGAAACGATTGATTTTGATAAATATAATCACTTGTGTAGTTGCTCAAATAGTGATGGCAAGCTTCGGCAAATGCGGCTATGGTCCCAAACTTTTCGAAAACTGCATCGTGCCGAAAAAATATAGCATATTGGACTCGGCCAGCGCTGCGTTCGCGTTTTTGAAGAGCAATCGACGCCATTGAATGTATCGTTTCTGTCTATTTACCATATGAAGTTCCATGTGTACCGAGAGAGGAATGACACAGGGATTCCTACCTATTCATCACTTGAGTATATCGTACGTTTATTGACAAAACGAAAAAGTGAAGTTGACTTCAACATTGTTGGCGCACGTTTCGTTCTTTCGACTGCCACGTACGCTCTTTCGCCAGCTTGAGAGACACTACTACTGTTCTAATACAAGTACTGTACTTGGGAAAAAGCACATTTGAACGCTTTGAGGTCATCGATGGTATGCTCGTCGTATGTATGGTATGGTACGGGCATTGTAATATTGTAATATGTCTTGTTGGTGACGGCATGATCTGCTTTGCTGTACACAGTATTTATTTTGTATGGCCTGTCTTCTTCTTTGTGCTGTGCGTGTGTCATCAATCTCATTGACTTTCGTGAACTAACTCGTTTACGTGGAGCCTGTCACGTTTGATGCACTCTTCTGCACTGCGTGAATTCAGTGTCGAATTCATTAACCTTAACAGTAAGCTGGTTCTACACACAAACACCGAACGCCCTGTCGTAGCCGAGTTTCGCGGACTTTGAGTCTGTCAAAAAACACGCCGTTTTTCTTCAAGCATGAGTGGGATTGCAACAGGCCGACTGCGTGAAGAGCGAAAAGCTTGGCGCAAGAAACATCCTGTAGGTTTCTATGCTCGCGCAGGTAAAAACAAAGATGGAAGTTCGAATTTGCTTTCTTGGGAATGCGGTATTCCAGGTAAAGCAGGTGGACCTTGGGAAGGAGGAACGTACAAGCTGACTATGAAGTTCAGTGAGGAGTACCCTGCACAGCCACCGACCGTAAAATTTACACCGGTGTTATACCACCCAAATGTATACCCCTCCGGGACCGTATGCCTGAGTATTTTGGATGTCAACAAAGGGTGGCAGCCGACGATCACCATTAAGCAAATTTTGTTGGGTGTTCAAGATTTATTGGATAATCCCAACGTCGACGACCCTGCACAGCGTGAACCTTTTCAGATGCTCAAATCAAACCCTGCTGCCTACCGCGAAAAGGTTCGCGAGGAAGCGCGCAAACACGCCACTTAAGATGCATGCTTGCGTGCGAATCAATTTGGAGTTCCAACTTTCGCACGCGTAAGTTATGTTCAGATGACATATGGTAATTGTATGATGTGGTATCATATAAACTACTCGTACATATCATACGGGTAATACGAGGTTATACGAAGAGGCAATAAGTGCGTATGTTGTCATAAGTTAGCTGAAGAACACTCATAATCTCATCATTTCGTGGGGCAAATCTATCCCCGCATACCTTTGCACCAGTTTGGTGTCCTCGTTCCACTGAACGTGGAAAATGTATAGCTCCGTCCACGCGAATGTTCGGCACCAGTGGCACTATGCAGGCCCGTATGATGGGCCCGGGCTTCTCGTCGCGCTCGCTCGCGATCATCCAATTCCTGTTGGCTGAAACGTCTTCGCATAGCAGCTGCCGTTTCCCTCGTCACGTCGACATGGACAGCTTTGGGGGCAACACTTTGCGCCAGTTCTCGGAGCTTCTGTTTACGTTGTATTGCAGCCAACTCCTTCGCTTTCTTCGCTTCTTTCTCGAGCTGTAGCTTCTTCATATTCCTCTCGTGATTTTGCATAAGCACGTTCCTCGAGGGGGCTCTCTGTGGACCACGGCCTTGTGCAGTCTGAATGACGCGTTTGATTGCCTCTCTTCGCGCCTTTTCAGACTCTTTCTGCAGTTTGTACATCGCCAGGTGCTCCTTCGTGATGATACGTTCCTCCCTTTCACGGCGGGAAGCGAGTATCTTTTCGCGCTCGTGCATTTTCTTCTGCTTGGCCAAGGCGATTTGCTCCCGCTCCTTGTCCTTTTTCCATTCCAGTAACGCGGCTTTCTCTTTCCTTCGTCGCGCCTCTTCTATCTGTCGAGATTGACGGGCGGATATGCTTCCTTTTGACGGTGTCGCTGCATCGGCGCTTTCATCAAAGTTCGTTGGGGTGGCGATATTCGAGGATACTGTACTTTTCTTTCGTTCCCTCCACTGCTTGACCAGCCTTTTCTTCATTTCAATCCTACACTCATGCACACAATGCCATGTCCAATGTTCCCGTATTGCTTCCGCATTGGTTAGTGGTAGCTTCTCCTGGGCGGCCGCAAACATATCCTCTAATCGGTCTTGCAAGACCCGTGAAAGACTTGGCATATTGCTGGAATCTCCTTCGCTTTTTTCGACAATCCACGAAACAGCATTTCGCAGTTGGTACTTGCTCAAGAGACGAAGAAATAGAGCGTGGTCTTTCGCCGTCCATCCGTTCCCAGTGGTTCCCCCATCCGACGCAATTTGTCGCTCCAATTCGACCAACTCAGTCGGTCTATTGTCGGAAGCCACAATATTTCCCACCGTTCTAGGAATGTTCTTGCCGGTTGAGACCCGCGATCTTTTAAGATGGTGTTTCGTGGGGGTCGTTGCCCATGCGTGTTGATGGTGCTCATCAGCCTTCTCCCACAGCAACACGCGTTTATTCATTTCAAAGATATCTTTGTCGAGAACGTTCTCTGCATTCGTCAGCTCGTTGTACTTCGCGCGCTGCAATTTCTTAAAATGATCAAATTCAGATTCCAGATTATCAAACGCCGCATGCAAAGCGTGAATACCACCACCCACCCGCTCGTCTGACACGACAAGGTCTACTTGTTTCTTTAGGCGCAAGGTAGATTGTTGTACCCGGCTCAAACGGCCTAATACATCGTTGCATTGCGTTTCACGCGCACGATCAAGTCGGTCGTGCTCATTCAAAAGAGAGGTAGCCATTGGGCGTACCGAGTCAATATTTGTATTGTAGAGACGGAGTCGAACATCACGTTCTATCGCGATGGCCCGTTGTCGTAATTGGTTCTGCTTAGTCACCCACGCCAATTTCGCCCTCGCTTTTCCCGGACCGCCTGGGGTAGCAAAGTGCTTTGCGGAGTCCTTGTAATCAATTTCAGACGGATTGTTTTCATCTTGTATGCTTTCCATGGAGTCGGAATTGAAGGAGGTATCCACTTCGTCCTCTACATCACTGTCACTTCCATGAAATACAGGATCCACAGCCCACGCGATTTTGGAGTCACTGGAGGTGGCCGAAGAGAATGACTCGGCGTGAACGTCGTCGACGAAGCCGCCTTCGCTGCCCTCACTCTCTTCGTAGTACCCGGTGGCGGCATTCATTTCTAGTTTACTCCCCACAAACAATTGCAAATAAATGACGGTTATGGTTCATACGGAAACATCGTCGCGTAGGGCACATTCACCGATCTGCACACACCCTTGGAAGACACATAACGCAACGCTACGGGATGCGTCCGTGCGGTACACACATTTGAATTCAAGTTGGTTAGATATGTAGATTCCGTCCTTGTTCTTCTATGTCGTACACACATGTTCGTTCGTTCGTACTGTCTGGCTGGGCTCAATCAAGGTGATGGTGGTGTGTGTGTGTGATGTTTGAATTCTACTATTCTTCTCTATCCATATAACATCATGGTCCTGATATTATTAATAATAGTATGCACCATATTTCAAAAATGGATGTTGTGTGTCAGTAGTCAACTTTGATTTGACGTAACTGCGAAATACTTCTTGATAATTTCCTTAATTTTATCCAAGTCGATCATTATGGGCAAATATCATTTGTGGTTGTTTTTAAGGACCATCTTAGTCTCGCAGAGTGTGTGCGTTGTCTGTTTTTTTTGTCACAGCAGCGGTCGTGGACAGTTAAGTTAAACAGCAAACAAACACTCTGACCGACAGACAGGATGATCATATGATGATATATACCATCACATTGAACTCATCAGGTACCGGTAGTCTCAAACGTACGGACGAACTGTGTATTTGTTCAGATGTTCAGATAGATACTGTCCTAGTAGTCACTGTCACACACTGTCATACTTATTATTCGAATATTGTATCGAAAAGCGCTACAGTTGAACATCTCGCAACAGTACTTGCTTGTCCGTGGTCGTTCGTTTAACCTCCGCGTTCTTGATAGGAAAGAGGCAATCAGTATATTCACACACCACTGAATGACTCGTTCGTTGAGTTGATATCATGTGGTATGGTGTGTCTATTCCGACGATCCATTTCTCGGCACGAATGAATAAATACCACGGAAAGGACTCTTTGCGCGAGCGACGCGATGTCCGTCCATGGACCCGATGTACTCCGGCGATCGGTGGAGACAGTGTGCCACGACGACTCTTCGGCGAGGAATGCAATACGGTTCGTTTCTCGAGCACCCACTTGCCACGCATCGGTTGTAGAGTTTATTTGCTTTCACCGTTCGAACCCACAAAAGTAACCATCAATATGGAAGGTTATGTAGACTTCCATCGTGGTCCTAAATCTTCTTATTTATCTATAGAAGCATACAACGCCCGGTTTGGTACGCACATCGTTGCTGATCCCCAGTATGAGGAATACTTTGAGAAAGCTTACGCGGAAGCGAAGAAAGAAACTGAGCCAGGGCAGGCAATTGCGTCGGTGTTGTACGCAATAGATGATAGAGACGAGTGGATTGCATTTGTGGAGAAAGAAGAAATTGCGCAAAATGAAAGTAGCCCGAATATTGTTGAAACCACACTGGATGAGGAAGAAGAGGTGGCAGGGGAGGTACAGGGCGACGAAGACGTCAACGACGAGGGCGCAGACACCAAAGAGTTGGAGCATAATACCCAAGAAGAAATTGAAGAGCCGGGCCAATTTCAAGATGGATCAAACGGAGACGACCCGTTCAGCGACGTCGATAGAGACGATGCGACACGCTCAATGGTGTCCTCGCTGTCTATGATGATACAAGAAGCAGAGAAAACGGACGCGTTGGTAGAGGCTGCCTCTTATTACAGTGGAACACAAGATGACCGGGAAAGTTTGGCGGATAGCTTAAATACGGTTACTACGGGCACAGCAAGACGTTTGCGATCGGGTATAGATGTGCGGAGGTCCAAAGGCTCCTCTCGAGGCCAAGACACAAAATATTCAGGTGGGGGCGATTATGTTGCGAGCGTAAAGTTCAAGGCTCGCTTGGACAAAGCGTATTCCGAAATAGAGGATTTGAATAAATTGCTCCAGCACAAAGATCGTGAGCTGCGCCAATTGAAAGACGCGTTGTTTGCAAAAGAAAATGTGATTACATCTTTGAGCTCTGAAGCAGACTCATTACGACAAGAGACCCAGTTGTTGGAAGAAACAGCTAGGCGCGCTGAGCGCAACAGCAGGCGAAAGGACAGGCAATTAAATCATTATAAGGACCAATTGTCTGAAATGGAAGTCATCAACCGGGAGCTACACCGGCGTGTAAGCTCGCAACGCACCGAACTAAATGCATGTTCAGAAACGATGAAACTAATGGAGCAGTCGCGCCAAGAGGCGGAAGATGCATCTGATTCTATGGCACGACAATTGCGCGCGGCCGAAAAGAGACTTCAGATGAGCCCTGCTGCCCGAAGCAACTATGGATTCCGGCGACTAGATGGGGGGCAATCTCTAGTGTCTCCGGCTAGCCAAACGTTACGAGGAAAACAATCCGTTTCCAAAGGTCGAGGAAAAGTTCTTCCCCGTTTACCAAACCAGAATGCAAAGAAATCTCCAGACTTTTCCTTCGACGAGGAACGCTTTTTAGGAACTACTCAAGAGGTCTCAGGCTGGGGGGGAAATGCAGGAATCACCCCACCTCGTCGTAGCGGGCAAACGGAACGCTTGCAACAAAAACCATTGTCCTCGAGCAGGCGTGTTACTGACAGGTACAGTCAGCGCAATTCAAGAGGAGAACTTGCAACATATGTCGATCCTGACGATCGTATTCTTAATACGGAGGCTGCAAGGCTAGCTTTAGAAAGTGCGAAAACCCCTGGCAATATAAAATCCGAAGACCCCGTTGAAGTGGCCACACGGATGAACAAAGCGACTACCAAAATCCAAGCTCGTGCTCGAGGCATGATAACCCGTAAATCGCCCACACAAGACCTTGCCGCAGCATCTAAAGGGAAAGGGAGCAAACGACTTGTTGTAGGAGATGGGGATGGGAACCAATTTGCTTTGCCTGAAGACGAGGACCAGGAAGGGAATCGTTCCCCCGGAAATGTTGGAGTGGAAAATGAAGGCGATAAGGAAGATGCCGGAGACAATGCCAGCACACGCCTCGGTGAAAGTGAAGAGCAAGATGATTTAAAGGAGGAAGACGGTGATGTCGAAGAAAATGCAGGAGGCGAAGAAGACGAGGAAGATGGTGAAGATGAGGAAGATGGTGAAGAGGAGGAAGATGATGAAGGAGAGGAAGATGGCGAAGGAGAGGAAGATGATGAAGAAGAGGATGAGGCGGAGAGTGAGCATGAGCGAGAGGATGGCAACTAAATAAATTTCTCGTCATATATTTTAATTAACGACGATGATAAGATAAAACTACTAACGGTATTGATGCGCATCACTGTGAATCTATATGGAAGAAAATAGCGATGGAGATCGCTTAAATTGATATTTGAGGCAGAAAACGTTTAATTAAATACAGCCTTAATATGTTAAGATATTTATTTTTTTATATAACTTATCATAAATGTATCTTTTACATATAAACTTACCATTCTGTGAATATACCATTCCTGACTTCAAAAAGTACTTTTAAGATACTTTGAATGCAGCAATCTGAACTAAACGGACCAAAGTTATTATATAAACTACTACAGGTCGATATTTGGAGCCGAATATTCTGTTGTTTTCCCCAATTGCTCAATTTTCCGTCGTTCTCGTTCCGCATGCAATTCAGTTTTATCTTCATGTGGGTTACCGAATGGATGAAATTCATATCGCTCCGGAAAATAACCCCGCTCGGTGTCAACTTTGAACGGCCAGCGGTTCGAATCTTCAGGTGGGTCTAGATCTTTTCCCGTATCATATTCTTCCCGTCTCTTTTTATCAGACAATGTCTGGTACGCTTCTGCCACCGCTTGGAAAGCAGCATTGGAGCCCCCATTTTTGTCAGGGTGGTATTTAATTGACATTCGGCGGTATGCCTTTTTCAATTCTTCAGGTGTAAAATCAACAAATGCTTCCAACAACAAATAATGCCCCGCTGTTCTCCATTTTTCCTGTCTCTTCGCTTCTCTCCTTGCTTGAAGCAGCCTACTTGTTTCTAGTTTTTGCATCCCACTCTGCTCTTTCAAGCTTATCAATCGTTTAGTTTCATCAAGTGTACTGCCTTCTGCGGCATGGTTTGCGATGCGCTGCTCCCATTCCTCCAGACATTTGTCAGCGCAGGTAAACTCTTGGTGATCGCACGTGCTTACTGATGCTTTGGTGAAGCTATCAAGCACTGGGTGCCCAGAGTGACTAGGTCGGCATTCACAATACCCCGACACGCCATACGGAATCTTATCAGTGCACGACCGATCAAAACCAGGTTCTCGTTCACCCGCATGCCCATCACAGTTTCCTGTTTGCCTCCACGCAATGCAATACGCGGTCTCCCCGTCCTCCACAGAGGAACTTTTCTCCGCCTCCTCTTCAGCTCTTCTTTTCCTTTCCTTTGCGGCGGCGGCCAGAAGTAGCATACGATCCAGACCAGAAAAGTCTCGGTCTAATTTTAAGACGAGTTCAAAATGATGAAGGGCATCATTGTACATGCCACAGTCCAAGAGAGTGACCCCGATCTGAAAGTGGGCGTCTACAAAATTTGGCTTAATCCTCAATGCTTGCACCATGGTTTTCTTTGCTTCGTCAAATTTGCGTAGTTTCCGGTAAGAGGCTGCCATGTTCGTCAGATGCAATGTTATTCCCCAGTCGTTCATGGCGGGATCAGTAGTAATGTGGTCATAGTGCGTTTCAATTACTCTCCTGTAGTATTCAATTGCTACTTCATAATTTTCTTTTTCAAACGCGTCCTCTGCTTTGTGCGATTCACTTTGATGGTATTCACCCATTTCTTCTCTCTGTGGCGATCTCATTTCTTGTTTTTTTGATTCAGGAAATCCATCGTTTAACGCATGTTGGATTTGGTGGAAGTGATAAGCGTCTTGCCGTCGCAACTTTTCGAACATAGACTCGTCTAATATTGCAATGACTTGCCACGGCAGCTGCTCCAAATCGTTTTCATAATCACTTGCTAATGACATTTTCATTTCATCTGTTGGAGGCCCTCCCAGCGGTGACCGCCGCTTTACATGCTGCCACCGTGTCCCGCTCCCAGGGATATAAGAATTACCTTTGTGTCCAAACTGATCAGTTCCGTACGGGTCGACTATGACCCACTCACTTTCTTCTCCGCCCACAGGAGTGTAGTCGTCGTTAGGGCCCTTCACCAAAGCCATCATCCAATTATTTCGTAAGTGTTCGTACGCCAAGTGGAACTCGTTGTGAATTGTTGCTTTACGAACTCGGTTTATACGCCTATACAAACCATTCATGGCTTTGATAGAGCTCCCTGAAATAAAAAAGCCGACGGCTGGATCTTGCACACGGACATAGCCACCATGCCGGCGTCTACCACCACCACCACTGTGTGGAACCATACCTCCAGGTCCAACCAAACCTGAGGACGTCACAAAGGTAGTGCCATAAAACAACGAAAACAGAGTCGCGAAAACTGTCAGCCGAGATAAGTGAAAAGGCAACATGGTCAACTTAATGACAATGACACTAACATTTCCCGTGGCCTAACTATGATCGTTATGCGCTGCTGCTTCTACGTCCAAGTTCACTTTCTCCGAACCTCGGCTGCATCCGTCAAGAGGTGTGTCTGTCCGACATTCATTTCGTCGATCTCGCATCGATGGAATACTAATATTAGTATTCATATACTTACAAAATTACAATATTAGAAAAATAGCCCTCGTAAAAAGAAGGAAGATTTGAAGATATTTGACGGATCTTTGGAATTATTACTGCATAACAGTATAACAGTATTGCATAACAATAGATTTGATTTGAGAATTTAAAATCGACTGTAATACAGCTTGTAAAAATGACTGAAGAGAGACAGACAGGCAGGCAATAACCTGCCTGCTGACGCGTTTACGACACACGTATCTTCTTATTTCTTATGAAAAACTGTTAATTTCAGATATTGCAAGGCGAACCCATCTCATTACCCACGGTTTGTTGGAAAAGTTCTGCTTTGCCGCCTGCAACACTTCCAGACCCCCACAGGCTTTGATTTTCTTTGCGTTTTCTGCGTTTTTGTGGGCTAAAAAAAAGAGAACAAGACCACCATGTTGTTGCACCAAAGGTTTTCGCGGCCTTCTGCGCATGCCCGTTATGACGAGTTCCAAGGCACCATGGTTGGCTAACTTATCTTGCTGCGTAGTGCTCGTAGCGGCGAGTTCTGCCAACTCCTCCATCATCTCTATTGTAATTTTTGGTGCTTCTAAAGTGCCTTGAGAATAACCATGGACTAGTTGTCGTCCTTTGAACACTCCGTGACACACTCGAATGTTAAAATGGTTGTTATGCAACCTGTATACTTGACCCCCGTCGACCACATCCTTCACGTCTATTTCGTAACCATCCCCTTCGAAAGAAGCTGGAGGCAAATCAAACCCAGCTATTGTTTTTGTGACAACGTCAGGGTATTTTTGAATGAAGCTAGCAGGCAACCAACCCATTTGCTTATCTTCAATTTTGATGACATGGTCATTGAAACTTTTCTTGATTTCCTCGATCGCGAACCTGCCATATTTTTGTACCCAACTATCGTATTGAAAATTTGCTAATGCCATTTCAAGTACTTCACACCCACCGTTTTCTATAATATGACGCCTGTTTGTGGGGCAGTCATAAGAGAGCTGCAGCAAGGCACTGCAACACTCGACCTGCACCCATTTTTCTTGTGGATGCTGCCGCATTATATCTAGAACTTGATCTATGCCCCCGTCAGTCAAAATGGTCTCTTGAAGCTCTCTATTAGGTGGGGTTCCAGAACAGAAATTACCTAAAACTTTGCACGAGTTTTCAGTCACGTTCGGGTTATTCTTGTGCCGTTTCATTATGAGCATGACTGAAGGAATGCCGACGGCGGAACATTTTCTCTGTGCTGATGAATTGGGCGGATCATCCAACAATTTAGAAAATATGCCCAGAGTAGGCTCTAGAATACTAGGAAATTCCTGGAAACGCAAAAATATATCGAGTATGCAGTCTTCTGCTCCCTCTTGAATATAGCGTCTTTGGTTGGTTGCGCCAGCACTTTCACCAGTCGCTAAGTTGGATAGACTTCTTAAGACATACTCTAAAAACGCATGGTCTACTTTTTTTGGTTCTATTTTATTCTTCAGTTCTATCCTCACAGTCGCCCACAGACCTTGAATATCGACTTCGGACGCGAGTAAGTCCACGAAGCTCCGACGACGAGAACCAGTTTTCCCCGCTTTGCTTCCGGCAGAACGAACGGTTGATGTTGCGAGATTTGTGCTCATGAGCACAAAACGGCAATATCTTGTGTCGCAACACGCCTGCGTTCGTTTTCGTGCTGTTTTTTTTTTGGTGATCTTTCCTGCTATAAAGAATTGAATTGCTTTCGTGCACGTTGTTGTTTCGATGAGAGAGTTGCACCTCGCTTAGTAGAATAAACTGCACCAAAAACCCGACACTTGGTCGAATCGCTCTTGGACTTAGACCCGCTCAGACCGCCATTTTTCACAGTACAGTTGGTATACTCAGTTTCGTACTAGGTGGTGGCAACACGAATTCCTAGAAGTTTGTCTAATTTTACATTTTACAGTACTTTGTTGGTTAAAAATAAACTCTATATATATTATATTAAATACAAGCATAATATCCGTCAGAAAAGTCCGTTATGATGAGCATGAAACATACTTGAATACAATACCAACCAAATAAAACATTCGCTGACATCGCCTGAATGACACTACGATACATCGTACCTAACAAGTTCTTCAAACGAACGACGAACAGGAAAACATGAAAACCAATTAAAATGTGGAGGTTGGGGATTGGGGGAATACTAAAAATACACCATGTCTACGCATACTTGTACATGATATATCACCAGCATGCCACATTAGATAGGTGAATATTAATGGTGCCCAAAAGGCACCGCGCCGCACCGCCTCGGTGCTCGATCAATGTTCGTATGTACGTTGGGTTGGTGTGTGATACGGTCGTGTAATATGTGTCTCGCTTGTACGAGTCATCTGATCCGGGACGATATCGCAAGGCCGGGCGGAAAGGGATTTTACACCAGGTGCTGGTGGAAGTCAATAGAATTGCTGGCGCTGGCTGCATATGGTTGAATCCAAAAGGGAGCCACTTTGATTCGTACTCGCGTATCCTGACCATGAGGAGCTCTTCGAAACGAAAAGGTAAAAAGGGCACCAAAGGCATGTCGGGTTCGAACAGTGACGGAATGCTGCCCCAAATGTTTGCTGACGGGGATATGGGGAGTGCCGACGGGAAGCCACGTCGAATTTTCCAGAAAAAAGATCTGATCGAAGCTGTGCGAAAACTCTCTCCAGCAACTTCGCATAGTACACCCAACCTCCAAAAAAAGCTTGTAAAAGCTGGAAAAAAACGAAGTACGGGAGCGCTAGATGAGGGCGAGAGTGCGACTGCCACAACTCTGCGTGCGTTGGAGACAGGGGTCAACATGCACGCACGTAGATACAACGAGCTCAAAATGGCAGCAGATAAAAAGCAAAGGGAGCTAGAAAAACTCTGCGACCAGCTTCATGGACTTGAGCTCGAAAACAAAAGCTTACGGGAAATGCAAGGGGCCAAAACTGAAAGCAGTGCTCGTATCAAGGGGCTCCAGAAAGAATGCGAAGAAATTCAGGAAGAAATGAACGTAAAAATTCAGTACAGAGATCAATTGGACCACATGCATGATCGGCTTCAACAGAACACCATGAAATTCAGCTCTCACATCAAGAAGATGGAAGATGCAATGGTTGCGAGCAAACGTGAGTACGCAGAGGTCAAGCTCTTGCTCCGACAACTAGAACAAGGAAAAACCGAAGCAGTTGCGGAGCTCCAAGACACACTAACGAAACTATCACAAGAGCGTAAGGTGCGCGGTCAAGAATTGCAGGCGAGACAAAGAGAGGCCGAAAATGCGAAGCGAATGGAGCAGTGGAGGTTAGACCGCGAAAAGCAGAAGGCGGAGCTACACGCAGAACTTCGAGGAGACCTGTCAAAAGAGGAGGAAGAAAGATTGATCCAAAAGTTAAAAGCCCGCGAAGGTCAGTCGGCAAAATTGAAAGCCGCGAGTCTCGACAGAACAAAAAAAGCATTAACTCTGGAAGATGCTTTCGCGCAAATACGTCAGGCGACTGGCGTGACCTCTTTAGAAGAAATGGTCGACAAATTTTTAGGTCAAAGCTCAAATAAAGAGGCGCTGTTGGAGGAAAAGGCGCAAGCAGAGAAAGACTTACGGGATGTTGTCAAAGCCAAACAGGATGCACAAAAGAAATTTGCGGATATGAAGGCCCAAGTCGCTCAATCAGGCATTGGTGGGGCCGAATTAAATCGAGATATTTATGACAAATTGGACGAAGAAATTTTAGGAGCGAAAGCAGAGTTAAAGATGAACCGTGCAGCAGCAGATCGTCTAGAGCGTGTATTAGTGTCTGTCCAGCAAGGTACTCTAGGGCTGAAGCAGCGCTTAGACCCATTTAAAGATTTATTGACATACGAAGAGCAGGAAGAGCTTCCGAAAACTAGCGTAGAAGCACTGGACACTTTGCTTGAGTGCGAAGCGAAATTATTGAAAATGCTTGAGCATTTGGAAGTTGATGATAGTGCTGGTGCTGGTGCTGTACCAGGATCCCCAACTCGTTCCATGGCTAGTCCATCGCATGGGGCAGGTAGTCCGGGCAAAGATTCTGCATTGGAGGGGCAAAAGAAAACGTTACAGCCGTGGACACCGTATGATAACGAGGACCCCGACATGCATGCCTACAATGTGCGTGTGAGTACATTGAGAAAGAAAGGTGCCGACGGTATCAGTCTACCTGCTACCGCGCGGTCCGGCATGTCTAAAGCAGACGGCAGTAGCTCGGATGAGAATGAAGAAGATGAGCAAAGCAATGCTGACAGGTTCATATTGAAGCGAAAAGCGTTGAGGATATCGTCTATTGGAAAAGGAAAACGTGATCATGCGGCACGCGCAGCGAGAGCGGAGCAAGAAGATGACAAGAAGCCATCTGGCGGCGGACAAAAGAGACAGGATAAGAAGGCGCAGGCTGAAGCGACTGCTCGCCTTATGGCGAGTTCCCCAAACAAAGCAAAAAGTGACTACAGTACCACTTTTTTGACAACACGGCCAGATCTTCGATGATTCAAACTTTTTACTCACGGTATGTCAAGTAGGGCTACTGATGAAATAATTTATTTCTGTAAAAGTTTAGTAATAATGTTGTTTGTTTATTTGTTTATTTGTGTTTATTTTCCCGGCATTTCCTCCCTGTAAAAACAACATTATCTCCCTATCATAGTGCATACTCTCTCAACCACCGCGACACTCGCGTGCGCGGCGGGGCGGCGGTAGGCCCTTGTAAATCGGACCGAAAAAAAAATAAAACCGGACCGAAAACCGGACCGAAAAATCGGACCGACGATTATATAGGTCTAGTCTCGTAGACGACTTTGCAATTAAGTACTCACCGGAAGAAAAAAAAAATCGGACCGAAATCGGACCGAAAAAAATTCGGTCCGATTTACAAGGGCCTAGGCGGCGGGCGGCGGGGTGATATTATATTGTGTGTTTTTGGTATTCACGAAAAAAATTGTAACGATATAACAATTTCACTGTGAGCAACAATTAGGCTTTGCACGAGGTTGTTACCCGAAGGTAAGTTAACCCCATGCCACAAGGACGAAGTATTTCAGAGAATTGCATTTAAAATGTATGAAGCAAGTTTTCGCTAGGACTTAGAAGATGTGGTACCTGTTCTTTACGAGATGTTTCATTTCGGATCATGAGGTGATGTATACTGCGAAGCGGTATGCACGTGAGCTTGACGAGGATTGTGATGACGTGACCCAAGCTATGAACACGTGTACTAAGGTGATTACCTTAGCGCAAATCCAAGAAAGAGACGAGTCTACCTCTGGTGATGGGGAGAGAGTCCCAGAAAGATTGCGTGCGAAACAGCGTGCTCTCATCCATAGAATGGGGGTACCAGAGAGGATATATAGAAATATCGATTACCATTCGAAGAAAGAAATTGTTGTACGGTCAGGTTTGGAAGCATTGGCGATTCTTTCACAAACTGAGGACATTGTAGACATGATTCGTTTAGCAGGTTATCGCGACGAACGCCTGTTCTACAGGAGGTTAAATAGAATACCAGGCCCAGAACTTGGGATGTACCTACCAAAAAAAAAGACAGGTCTTTCCGGTATGGTAGAATTTTCTAAAAATGGACTGCAATTTGCTGTCGAAAACATGGATGGAGATGAGGATAGCGACGAAATGCTTACTGACGAAAAGAAGGAGTTCGAGAAGCAGAAGTCGGTCGTAGAAATCGAAGATGCGAAAGAATTGTGCAGAACGCAAGGTTATTTTCCAGAGTTGCCCGTCAAAATACAAGTATGGACGTATCGTTTTAGACATAATGATCACGTGCAGCAGTGTGCCGCACGGATTTCTGACGCATTCAGAGGCTTGTATCATCCAGACAAAACGCTAAGGTTTATACAATCACAAATAAAACGAAAATATAATCTTCCTGAAGAACTGAAAGGAGCAGACTTAACTGCTGTTCAAAATCGTGAATATAGTCGGATCAGTCGGAAAGCAAACAAAGGACCGAAGACGAAATTAGTCAAAAAGGGGAACAAGTACATTGTAGAAGTTGACGCTCAAAAGCCTGCGGAAAAAAAGAAGAAGTATGGGCTTCCACTGGCAAAGGGCGAGAAGATAGAGTGCAAATTTGCCGAGTGGTGGCCCCGGTATTACGCGGGGGTAATACTAAAGGCAGAACCAAATCCGCCGTCATCTTCCTCAGAAGGTGGCATTTATGTTGTTGGCCTTGACGATGGAGAAGTGATTTCAAATGTTGAGTTGTACATGCTTCGAAACCCTCAGCAACCTAAATTTGATGGCATCGAACATCTCAAATCATTATTACGCATACTTTCGAGTCAACAATATATGGTCCACCCACATTTGGCTGAAACTTCTGCGTATACACTGTTTTTGCTTCTATCAACAGGAAACCAAGAGTGTGGGCCTCATGTAGCTATTCAATTAGGGTGTCTTGACGCGTTGCTCATGGTTATGCGAATGCATCCAGTGCACGCCCCTGTGCAAATAAGATGCTGTCATGCTCTTGATGCAATATGCCGACACTGTTTAGAATGTTGTAAAGAAGTAGCGAAAACAGGTGTAATACGTGATTTGATGGATAATTTGAAAGGTATAAAATTCGAATACGATGAGCGTGGAACATTAGATGCGCAAAAGTCAGCGTTATGGTGCATTGATGCTCTTGTTGAGGTGAGAGGGCACGTCGAAGAAATGGAGGCCCATGGTGGGCAGTACATTTTAACAGCTGCAAAACTACAACAAGACTTGGTGATGACACGCAAGTTAAAGCTTGTTGATTGGAAGAAACTTAGAGATAAAAGATTAATTGGTGGAGACGAAGACGAGTTACAACAACTTGAATTCTTGAAGAAACTGTTTGTTCCTTGCGTGCATATGATGCATGTTGGTAAAGGTGAATGCAACGATTTGCGCCATTGCCGAGATTGCTTTCTCAATTTCCACGCCCAAGGATTCTGGCACAAAATTGGCTGTGCGAAGCACCCAGATCGCAATCTAGAAGAAGATCCTATTCCAACGTTATTAGAAATGACGCAATTGCGTAGGGCCATGGAAAGTTTTGATCCCAACCCACCTGCAAAGAAACCTGAGACAGCGCTCATGGATTACACGTCAACAAAACTTGAAAAAAGCCCGAATAGAGGAAATGTGACGACTGAATGACTACTACTAAAGTACTGCAATTTAATGATGTGTCAAAACGAAATATCGTGTGTACTTTATATATTGATGATACATATATATAAATAGTATATTGGCTGTTATTTACGTAAATAAACAAGTTTCAGAAACTGGTTAATCGTCTATAAGTAAAATGAGAGTCTTAAAGCATATAGTTACTATGTTTTAGGAAAGAAATACATTATGGAGTAACACCATGCTTGATTGTGAACGCTCAGTGAATAGGACACTCTTTATGGATGAGAATAGTGATAGAAGTCACTAAAATTTGATATTTGAGACAGGAAGTAGTGTTTAATTAAATACAGCCTTACTATTTATTGTGAAAAAACAAAATAAGATATCTTATATAATAAAGTAAGATATGCTGTGTAAGACTCTCATTTTAAATCAAATACAATTTCAGTTCCAACCCTAAAGCATACTATATATTTTGGAGCCAAAATAAGATCAGCCGTCCAACACAGCATGGAAAACAGAAAAGCGGTCAATTTTTATAGGTATATTTACATAGCGTATATAAGTAAGATTTAACCGCTCATACCGGTGCGAATCGGGACAGTGCGAAGCGGATTGTCGATGAAGCGTTGTGGAGTACGGTGGCCCCGCCGCTTCGCCCCGTCGCCCCGTCGTCTATGAGCACCATGACTTACCTCGGGACGGTCGGGACAGGCAAAACTGGCAGCATATTATCAATTTATTTCTTATTTCCCCAATTATTTTAAAAAATTAGAGTCCACTATTTTTTTTTCGCCCTCGACGCGGGGCGCGTCGCGGGAGCGGCAGGGGCGGGGGCGTGTACGACAAATCGTGGAACTTCATCGAACATACCTCACGCTTAGCAAACGTCTGCCTTTGGATGTACAGGAAAGGTATCAATTCTTTCTTTCTAACAAGATTGTTTGTATGAAAGTGTGTTGCCAAAGTATTTAGCTTTGAAATTTGATCGCTTTTACGAAACGCCGCACGGAGTGGACGAAGATTTGGCGTCAATTCGCGAGGGAGGGGGAATTAAAGGGGGCGCTGCTCAACTGCAAGGGAGGCAAAAGAAGATCAACAGCCATGCACAAGTACATTAAAATATTATACTCTAGTATGTTTTATAATTATAACAAAATACAAAAACTCACCCACCAGAATCATCATATCCGTCTAATGTTCTCAATATATCAGAGTGAGTTTTATTATTTTGGAAACAATGTCTGTATCTGCACATACAAGATCCTTCTGGCGCTGACGCACAGTTTGTGCCGCCTTAAATCCGCGTAATTGATCACAGTTCAATTTACGCCTTTTAAATTTCTCTGTAACTTTTTCTGTATGGGTTAAAACTGTGTGAATTAGATGATTTACATCCAAGATGTTTTCTCTTGTGACTTTTCTGTTCGTTGATGGTGTTGACGAACTAACTGACGACGAGGCACTGGGCATAGTTATGCCAACTATTTCTGACGATTGCTCACTGAGCCTCTTACTTTCGTGCCAATAGCAGGAAGGGCAAACATAAAATGAATCATTCATTGGTGATTTGTTTGCAAGCATATTTCTCTTTTGGGAAGAAATAGTTGACCACTTTCTTTTCTTTCCTTGCAGCAATTCTTGCCTGCTTTTAATTGTTGCACCGCAACCGTCGGCTTTCACTATTGTGGAACTGCATCTTCCAGTTCCAAGGTCCAAGGGCTGTGGAAGTGGAAGTTCTTCCATATCAACCTTGTCTTGTTCCCATCGAGCTAATACAAATGATTGTACATTGCGATCCATATTGTTTATGCATTGCTGCATTTCATTCCAGCACCCTTCAATTTCACTTGCATTTTTGACAGAGGCACTAACAAATTCCAGAACGACTCTAAT
>JACKZZ010014414.1_pt1 | contig 21298 bp, 10 predicted proteins | sample 8027871 | NCBI WGS metagenome assembly JACKZZ01 (sample SAMN15724774, study PRJNA655200) | protist metagenome | isolation source: fluorescence activated cell sorting (FACS) single amplified genomes of... | place: USA: West Boothbay Harbor, Gulf of Maine | collected 2000-07-19
GATAAATTTCCTGGAATTAATTACACAAGGCAGTTTAACATAAGAGAAAGTCTTTCTGACACAGCTGTAACTATAGGCTCTAGAAATGATTTGGATTTAGAAGCCGGTAATTTTGCACATCCAATTTCAGACTATATATTAGATGCTGATGGTCTTGGAATTTTTCCTTTTTACCAAGCTGTAACTAATCCACTTTTTGTAAATATAGAACTTTCTAACGAGTTACAAAATCCTTATATACTTAATCCACCTATAGATACTATGGGTGTAGTTGGTTATGATTTGATAACAGACCCAACTAAACCTAGTAGTGCTGACAAATGGACGGCTTTTGTTCCTCAATTATCCATATATGAAACTTCTCCAACAACATCAAATTTAGATATATACTGGGAGACGACTTCTTCAGGGCTTTTAGGTGAATTAAATGAAGCTATAGCCACTGGGGATTTAACACTGCCGTTTGAAGTAGAAGATTTTAACTTTGATCTTTCAGAAGACACCACACAGTTGCCATCTGGGAATTGGGTTACAGATTGGTTTTACTTTAAAAACTTTGTTGGAACACCTTTAAATAATATAAATTCTATACAGTCTTTAGTTGTTACAGATTTAAACGGAACAGTATTGAATTCTTTATTTCAATTAGTTTGGGATCCAACTTATCAAGCGATACCAGGAGTATTTGGTGCTGCAAGAATTAAAGTTGTACCAGCCAATATGTTTGTGTACTTAGAGGATTTAAATATAAGAAATTATAAAATCTCATTCGATGTTATAAATAATAATAACATATCAACTAGCTTTACTTTAGATGGTTCATTAAGAAATATCGCACCAAAATTTACACTATTTGATACTACTCCTAACCCTGGACTAGCTCAAACAATAAGCTTTAAAGGTGATTATACTGGTCCATGGGCTATAAGAGCTGTTAATGGACATCAGAATATTGCTGGAGGTAATATTAATGACAAAAGTGAATTAGTATTTGAAATTGTAACACAGTCTGATAATACTGGAACTCCAATAGATAATTTTGAATTAATAAGTTTTCAAAATAATTCTATATCATTCGTAGATTTAGCTGTAGATCCCAACAACTTGCTATTGCCTGGTCAATATATAGTTGAAATTAGAGTAACTGACGCTAATGGTGTAGGTTTGTCATCTGATATATCTATATCGGCTATTGTTACAGAACCAGCAGTGAATGACGACTTTTTTACAGGATCGGCGACTAGTCATACAGAAACGTTTAGTAATTCATTTTTTCCTGCTTTACCTACCGACGATAAAGGTGCTAATATGACAATGGTTGGTTTGTGTTTATTTATTGGCTCCCCAATTTCTGATAACATATTTGGTAATATGCCGGACATGAGAGCTTTAAGAAGCAAAAGTTATAGTTCTGCTGAAAGACAAGGCTTAGAGTTAACATGGTCTGACCCTGTGTTTTCGTTAACTCCAGGAGCTACTTCATCTTATTTTAATAGTGGTAACGCATTTACTAGTTCAACGCTTAATGATGTTGTTAAGCTTTCGCAAGACAACCCTTTACAAAACGTTTATAACGACGATAGTAGAAATAAATGGGTGGTTCCAGTAACTACCAATTCTAACTCCACTATAAACCCTTTTGAAGACTCTTTCACACCGTCAAATACTATGACTACTGGTAGAATAAATCTAGTATCAAATGTTTGGAAAGTTGAAAATTTTAATGTTAGATCTCCTGGTAAATGGAAAGTTGATAGACAAAATAGAGCTACGGGTGATGAAAATTTATATGTAGGCACAGTATTGTTTACTGTTAAGTTCTCTATGTCTTTACATGATTGGAGAAGAACATGGGATAATGTTGGAGCTGTAACAATATGGGCAAATCCTGTTTTGGCGAATTACACTCAAGCACCAGAATTATATTGGTACATGAAAAGCGCAGTCACTATAGAAACAAGAACTTTCGATGCTAGTATTGGTGGTTACACTGCGTGGACTCCTGCTAATGATATAAATGAAGTTAGTGCTTCTGATATATTTAAAGGAAGTTTCCAGTCTGCTCCTACAGCAAGAGATACTTCTACTGAAGAATACGATAAAGACAAAAATGAAACGGTAAACTATAGTACAACTATTGACAGTAGTATTGCGGATATAATATTGACATATACTGCTCCATCTCCTACACAAGCAGATGATCAATCAAATAACTCAAACCAAGATGTTGAAGGTGGAACAGTAGAAGGTAGTTTTAATATGGCTATAAAATCTGAATCTGAAGGTTTACAATTTAGAGTGTTTGTTGGTAACATGGGCGCTTTTAATACATTCAGTCCTACTGGTGAAATTGTAGAGTTTGGAGCAGCTGGATTAGGCAATGGTCAAGAGTGGGTTTATAGAGGTTCTACTAGAACAGACAAACCTCAATATGGTCAACCAGGAAGAATGAAAGCTTTATTAGGTGGTGATGTCACGTTAAAAAATAATGGTCATACTATTATAGCTAGAAAATTTAATACAGGAGCAGCAGCTAATAATAATTCACAGGTCATATTTTCACAAGCCCCAACGTTTACTGTCCATGCTGAAGATTTATTTTATAGACCAGGAAATACAGAAATATATTATAAATATAGATTATCCCCAGATGCTTTCACTTCAAGAGAAGAAGCTGCAGGAGATAGAGACAATAATGGAGCAAACCCAAGAGCTGCTAATGGTATAGATGTATTTGCAAGAGTTGGACCTATGAGATATGTGAAAGAGTTTTATACAAGAACAGGTACTCCTGGAAATTACGTATATGAATTATGGTTTCCTGCTGGACAACCACCGGGTGATTTTTATTACTCATACAGTAATAATGAAGATACAGCTGTTGATGAAGCTAACTCTTGCACTAGAGAGGATACTGAATATGCTTGGACTTGGGATGGTTCTAGTCCTTCCGCTACTAACAATGAGAGAATATGGACAGCAAAAATCAGCTCTTTTGGAGAAATAACTGAAAATAAACCAAAAGTTGTTTGGCCTTAATATTTAAAATAAAAACTAATGGCAGCTATTATTGAAGTTAAATACTTTAACACTTTTTTATTAAAAAAAATACCTAGGGGAAATACTACAGGTAGTATACCTGAAGGAGAAGGCCCCACTCAAAGGTATCCAATATTTCCAGGCACTCCTGAATGGAGCGTAGATGGACTTAGTTGGCCTAATAGTTTAATAAACCCAATAGATGACATTACTTTAAGATATTCTTGGTTTATTGAAGAGTCTAGGATTAGAGGTGGGTATAACAACTCAATAGTTTCTTTAGGTGTTAGAGCTTACGCCACGCAAAATGAAGAGATTAATGACCAAAGGTTTAATTCAATTATATATTCAGGAGTATATAATTCTAGAACAGGTATAAATGAAACTAATGTATTTTCCGTTGCTGAACCAATAGTTAAAAGTTTAGACCCAACAAATGGATCTATACAAAAACTTTATGCAGAAGATACTAATTTAATAATATTTCAAGAAAACAAAGTAAGTAGAGCTTTAATAGATAAAGACGCTATATATTCAGCTGAAGGCGGAGGTACGGTAACTTCTACTAATGCGGTTATTGGGCAAATAATTCCATACGCTGGTCAATATGGAATTAGTATGAACCCAGAATCATTCGCTGTTTATGGATATAGAAAATATTTTACTGACAAAAATAGAGGAGTTGTTATTAGACTATCTAAAGATGGTATGACAGAAATATCTAACTATGGAATGAGTGATTATTTTAGAGATAGCTTAGCTATACTATCTGAAGATTGGAAATTGCAACAACAATACTTTGTTTTAGATATTTCACAAATAGGAACAACTCCTCAAGACTATATTTATATTACAACAAGCAATGATGATTGTGTCCTATTAGGGTCTAAAGTTGTATTGACACAGGTAAATAATAATGGCATTGATCAAGAGTTAAATTTAGACTGCTGGGTTGAAAAAATAACAAGTGTTGGGCCTAATTACTATAAGCTAGATTTGAATAGGCTTATTGATTTTGCTAGTCTTGGAGTAATAACGTATGGTAAGTCATATTTAGGTTACTATACCAAAGGTAAAGCAGTTGGTGGTTACGATATACACAACCAGCAGTACGTCGTATCTATACAACCTAACCCTAATTACACGGGTGATGATAATTATAAAGACATCGAAAGCTATGCAACTATATCATTTGACGACTCAATAAATGGTTGGACGAGTTTCTGGACTTATAAACCAACTTTTACTGGTAGTTTAAAAGGTAACTATTATAGTTTTATAGGTAATAGTATATACAAGCACTATAACATAGAGCCAGATACTAGAAATTATTTTTATGATATATATAATGATTCTAGTGTAGAGTTTGTTTTTAACCCAAACCCTTCAATTGTTAAGAATTTCCAAACTATATCTTACGAAGGTAATAATGGTTGGGAAGTAAACTCATTTGAGTCTGGATTAGAAGGTGTGGATAGAAATATAAATCCATTATCATTAACACCTTGGGTACAAGCAAAAGATGAAAGTGCTTTCATCGCATCGTATGCAGAAGGATATTATGTAGATAATAATATAGGTTACCATGCAGGTTTTGCTAGAAAAGAGAATTTATATGTTGCGAACTTAGTAAACAATAGTACCGTTAGATATGGAGAGGTTATATTTGGACCTGATGGTTTTGGTGGTTATCCAACCACAGGAATAAAAGGATTTTTTGCTACAGTCAAAATGTCAACAGATAACTCTACACAAAAAGGTGGGGTTAAAGAATTATTTGCAGCTTCTTCGAGATTTGTCAAGTCATGAATCCAATAAATGCGGCAGGAACAAACACAAATTCGGGCAACTCCAGTGGTGCTGGACCTGGACCTATGAATAATAAAAAAAATAATATGGATGATTTACAAAAAGCAGGATTAGCTGTAGGGGCTGTAGGAGTACTTGGAGGAGTAGCAACTGGTATAATAGCCAGCGGCAAAGCCAATGCGTTAAATGGACAAATAGAAGACTATCAAGGTAAAATAACTGAATTAGAAAACAATAGACCGCCTATTACAGATCCATACGCTAACATAACAGACACTGGTGAATTTATTACTAACCCATATGCATCGTTAAGCGTAGCAACGCAAGCTGCTCAAATACAGATGGACGAAACAGATATAGCTTTAGCTAACACTTTAGACACTATACAAAGATCGGGAATGGGAGCCGGTGGTGCAACTGCACTTGCAAATGCTGCAGCTGCTAGTAAAAAAAGTGTTTCAGCTAATATAGAACAACAAGAGGTTAATAATGAAAAACTTAGAGCTCAAGGTGAATTACAAATGAATCAAGCGAAACAAGCAGAAGCCGTTAGACTACAGAATGCTGCTGTAGCTGGTGAACAGTTTGTTTTCCAACAGGAAGATGCTAGAGTTATGCAGAAATTAAATAGACAACAAGCTATGCTTGATAACACAATGGCTCAACAGATGCAGTATAGATCAGATTCTACAGCTGCTTTTGGAAATGCTTTTGGAGGTTTAACAAGCTTAGGAACAGCCGCATTAACTGGACCAGCAAAATAAAAAATAAACTATGGGAACTTACGAAAAGCCAGATTTAATATTAGATAAAAGCATGGGTATAGCTGCTAAAGCTATAAAAGACTCTACCGATAAAGGTTTAGCTACTATAGAAGCAGAGAGAGATAGAAGAAATAAATTAGCAGTAGCTAAAGCTAAGGAAGATGAAAGAGCTAAAATAAGACTTGACAAACAAAAAGCAGCTTTAGTGCAAAAGAGAGTTGATGATATAGCTGATATAAATAAACGTATAACAACTAGTTTTAAACCTCAAGCTACTCAAGGTAAACTTGTAGCTAATAGAAATAACGGAATACTAACTGTAACTTCTGAGGTAATAGACGTTAGTGATCCGTCTGTCAACAACGTAGACAGTGAGTTAGGCATGGAGCAGCTATGGGTGGGCACGTTAGAAGAAATGACTAAAGAGTTGGAAAAAATACAATGGGGCACACCTGAGTACAAAAAATTAGAAGGAGATATTAGTTCACTTATAGAGTTAGGTGGAATAGGTAATCAAATGATGAATTCAGGCGTACAAACTTATGAAGATTCTTTTATATATGATGCAACCACTCAAAAGTTAAAACCTAAAACATATTCTGCTAACGGAGCTAGTATTTATGGACAAGACGTTATGAAACAAAATTTAGCTATAGCTTGGAGTAATGGAGGTAAAGATCCAATAAGTGGCGAAATGGCCGTTTCTTACGTGGTTCAAGGTAAGAATGTAGGTGTTAAATATGTTGATCCAGTTATTGCTAAAACGCAAATCGGTTTAAAAAAAGGAGATCAAGGTTATATTGATCCTAAAGAATATACATACTTTCAGAACTTCTTACCAAAAGCTAAAGGAGCTCAAAAAGGACATCAATTTTGGGATGTAGTAGACGTTGATGCTTTTAATAAAGATTTAGGCAGAGTTTGGAATGCAAACGATGCTGGTTATAATGCTACTATTACTAGTATAGAATCTAAATCTGATGACGAAATAACTGTAGAAACAGTCAAAGATTATGATAAAGCTAATCAAGATGTTCGTGATAGAATGACTTCACCTGAAAACGTTGCTAATCTTAATATTACACCTAATACTTGGCAGATGATAAGAAAAGCCAGTGATCCAAAAGTGTGGAAAAGAACTGATGAAATGCAGGAGGTAGCGGCTGAAAGAATGGCTGATAAAGCTATTTCTCAATTTGGTAAAGAACTTAGCACTACTAAAAGAAAAAGATTAGAGGAAATGAGATCTAAAGGTGATAAGCAAATTCAAAATAAAGCTTTAAATGAAGGTTTCGGAGGATTATCAACGTTTGCTACTTACGGTACTTTTTGGGGTGCGAGTAACTTACAAGGAACTAAAGATATTAATAATATAGAGTTTGGTAAACAAGGTAGAAAATATACTATACAAGAATTAGATAAAATGTCTAGATATATCAGCACTAAAGGACAAACAGGTCAACGTGTTCTTGTAGATATGTTAAACAAAACTGGAGGTAGAGGTGGAATGAAAAAGTATATTTCTGGAGCAACTTTAAAAAAGGACAAGGCTGATGAATTTGTAAACCAATACAATACATCTACTAATTCAAGTTTAGTAGTTGGAGGTATGTCACCAGCGGAACAGGGAGATGTTATAAAATGGGCAACACAACAAGTAGATAACAATGGGAATCCTTTGTTGAACGCTGGATACAACAATTTAAAAACTACTAGCGTTTATGATTCTGCAAATGTTAAAAAAGAAATTACTTCTGACAATGAAGAACAAGTTTTAAAAATATTACTAGATCAATTTGTTACACCAACTCAAGCTCAGAAAGTTTTAGATGTTAGACCAGCAGTAGGAGACGCTAATTATATAGCTGTAAATGAAGATGATTTTAATGCTAATGATGCATCGCAAAATTTCGCTTAATTAAATAAAATAATAATGTATAAGTTTCAAGATAAAGTTTATAGTGAAGATCAGTTAAGCAAAATAGCTGAGGTAAAAGGTTATTCATTGGAAGAGTTAATGGGTAAAAATCCTGAGATAGCTCTAGTTGAAGAAGAAGAAGGCGACGATAAAGATGACAAAAAGAAGAAAAAGGAAAAGAAAGCTGAAGCGGGAAAGCCGTCAGGCCCTGTTGTGGCAGAAAAGACTCAACCAGCGGGGCCTCAGAATACGGTTTTAGATTCGGAAAATTCTTCTTTGGATTCTCAAAAACCAATTGACACAAAAGGGGTAGGTAGTTTAGTCGCTATGCCCACATTGACCGAAATTAAAGCTAAACAAAAAGAAGAAGAAAGAATTAATAAAATTTTATTACAAAAACAAGTAAACACTCTTGATTTACCTGATTTATCTATTGACAGCTCTGGTAATGTAAACATATTTAACGCTCCAGAGCAATGGAAAAAATTAACTCCAAGTGAACAGTATTCTAGTTTTTTTACGCCATACAATGAACAAGGACCAGACTATTCAAAGACTGGAAACCAAATACGCATGGAGCAATATGAACTTGGTAGAGGTGAACCTGGTTTTGTTGAACAAGATCAAATAGGAGTTCAAACATATGGGTATACAGGTACATTGAATGACGCTCCATCTCAGCAAGATGTTGAACTTGGCACTGCTGAAACTTGGAAAAAAAGCAAAGGGTCTCCATTTCAAGTAGAGATGGAAAATGATGTATATGAACAACTGTCTAGTGGAGGCGTTGGTTTAGCTGGCTTGCAGGTAGCTAATATTACAATGTATCCTCAAACAAATGAAGAAAAAGTTGCATTTGCTAATGTTGTTTATGATGCTGTATATGGAGAAACTGTACCTGAATCAGAGATATCTTCGTTTTCTACAAACTACGCAACTGTTGTACCTACCTTTATATATAACGCTAGAGATAGCGAAGCGGAAGAAGTTTATCAAAAAGCTTTAAAAGCGTTAGACAGCTGGAATATAACATTACCTGATCTTCAAAACAAGAAATCAAAAGCTATAGAAAAAGATTTATACAAAAATGATTTAACAAAGTATGGTAATGTTGAAAACGTAGATAAATTTGTAGAACAAGAAGGATCTTACTATTTAAGTGGAGATGAAAAAATCATTGCATCACTAGAAGATCAACGAGCTAATTTAGAAAGTAAGATAAGTGATTTATCTAGTTCGCCGGATGAAGCATTGAAAGCTAAGTCTGAATTAGATAAAATAGAAAAAAGACTTACTAAATTAAAGGGAGAAGGAGTTAGACAGTTGTATGATCCTTCAACAGGTAAGTTTGTTGACATTGAAAAAGCTAGTCCAGAAGCTAAAGCTTTAGATGAAAAAACATTTGAAGATGCTGAAGAGATAATAGCTAATAACGATTATGAAGCTATATTAACTTGGAGAAGAAACTCTTATTATAAGTTAAGATCTTTGATGAAAGAAGCTTCTAAGGCTGATTTAAAAGGAGAGATGTCTCTTGTTGAGAACATGGAGCAGTTTATAGTTGACGTAGGTATGTTTGGTGGGTTTTCTGATATAACTGGAGGCACAGGACCAGGAGATGTTATTGAAAGAGTACAGAAAAGAGGTGCTGAAGGAGAAGAAGTAGGTTATATTCCAGGTAAAATCCCTGGAAATCATATACTTTCTAGTCAAGTCGAAGAAGCGTTAGAACAATTTATAACGTTAAACAAAGCTGTAGAGCTAAATGTAAACCCTTTAACAGAAGATAAAGACAATTTAGGTGTTGAATTTATAGATGAAGTTTATTACAATATATTTGGAGAGAGAGTTTCTGGAAGAACAGGAAGCGGTAATTATTATCCTTTAGGTAATAGAGAGCAAAAACAACATTTTGCTGATGCTGTTGCTATGAATAATTATAATTTAAAAGATAAGCAATTACAAGTGTTAGATAAAAGTATAACAGAGATGGCAACGTTAGATGTACTACCTCCGTTAGTTCCTTTAATATCTACTATAGTAATAGCTAAGAAAACCCCTACTTGGTCAGCAACTACAAAATACATCGACAAAGTAGGAAACTTATTAAAAGGAAGTGGTAAGTCTAGATTATGGAACAACACTGTTGATATTTTATGGGGTAGTGGTGTATCTACTACAGGTGGTCAAAGTGCTTTAAAAGAAACTTTACTGCTTTCTGGAGCTGAAAAAATAAATGCAGAGGTTTACGGATCACAAGAAGGCAATGTTTTAATGGGTGCATCTTTAGGTGCAAATAATGCTGCACTATCTAAGATGTCGAATAAAATATTAATGGGAAGAATACCTTTAGTTAGTCCTTTGTTAAGACAAATTGAGAGAGCAGAATCTAGACTATCTAAAGGCGTAGGCTTAGTGACTAAGCCAATTGTTGGTGGTGGAACTGGTGCTGGAACAATGATAGTAGCAGAAGCTGTTGTACTAGAAGTAGAGTCGTTGAGAGAAAATGGTAAGTTTGCAGAAGCTGAAGAACTAGAAAAACTTACTAAAAAAGAACATGTGTTAAGTACTTTTATTGGGATGACAGTTATGAACATGTCTAGTGGTACTTACAGAAACTTAAAAGGTTTATTAGCAAAAGACATTCAAGCAATGCCTTTAGAAACTGTTGAAGTTGAAAAATCTTTAGATCTTTTAGGTTTAGAATTAGAATCTAAAGACGGTAAAAGAGGTGTTAATGATATGTCTCCAAAACAACTTGATGCGGCTATAGAATGGGCATTTAATGAACGCTATGGTAATAATCCTAAAGATATTGGTTTATCAATACCCGGTGAAGGGCCAGTTAATTTTAATCCTTTTCAAGTCGCAAAGCAAAAATATGTAGAAGCTAGAGAACATCTTCAATCATATAAAGATTTAAAACTTGCAAAAGCAAATGCAAATAATTATCTTAGTAAAGAAAATGTACTTAAAAGAAAAAAGATATTAGATGAGGTAGATTTAATAGCTCGTAAAATAAAAGCAGGTACTAATCTAACCAATAAAGAAAATAACTTTATAGCTGATTTACCTATTGAAGGTTGGGAAGCTGGTGTATTGCTAGGTGAGGCCATAGGTGGAAAAAGTTATAAAGACAATACGCAAATGATGAACGACATCAACAAACGTATTGAAAGCGCTCAGCAAAACCAGCAGATAGTAAATGATTATGGGTATGAACCAGGTTCTGCAAAAGCAGAGAAATTAACTACTAATCTAAATGAATTAAACGCTATTCAAAATAATATAAATACTGCTAAAAACCAATTGAAAACAGCGGATGGTGCTACCAAAATGCTATTAGAAAATCAAGTTGAAGCTAATAAAAATAATTACGATCAAAAGGTAAATGAAATAAGACAAGACAATTTAAAACATGATCAAGTTGTAGAAAAACAATTATTAAAAGCTGCAGAAGAGGTTGTTGCTATGAATACTGGTGCTGAACTAACCATGGCTTCTACTCCTCAAGAATTTCAAGACTTACACAACGCTGAGAACCCCGGTTCAACTGAGGATGTAACAAAAAAAGATGCATTTATTTCTGGTAACAAGTTAATTATTAACAAGCAAAGAGCTATAGAAACAAGAAATGTTACCGCACCTAAGCATGAGTTATTCCACTATTTACTTAGAAATTCATTTAAAGAACCTGCTACTATAGTTAATGAAAAAGGAGAAACAGTAAAAAATCCTGAAGCTGGAAAGATGACTAAGGAAGGTTTAAAAATAGTTGAAGATTTTAAAAATAGCTTATCTGATTCTCAAAGAAGATTAATTAATGAAAGAATAGACAATAACTATAGGTTTGAAAAGAACGACAAAGGAGAATTTATAAGAGACGAACAAGGTAATAGAATTGAAAAACCTGAAAATGAATATGCTGAAGAAGTTTTTACAGCAGCTGTAGATTTAAGAGGTAGTAATAAAATAAAGAAAAAGCAATTAGATAAAATTGTAGATTATTTTAAACCTACTTTTCCTAATTTAGAAGTTGGTAGTGGAGAAGCAATTATAAATATGATTAAAACTTTTGATAAGCCTACTAGTAAGAGTAAAAAGGCTATTCAAGAATTTGATGCTAAACAAGGAGAGATAGGCTCAGATATTAAGTATTCTGAAAATGTAACAAACAAACAAGCTTTAGATTTAGTCAATGAAAAGAAAGCCTTATTAGAAGAGAACAAACAGCTAGTAGCTAATAAACAGCCTGGGTATTTAGACAAAGCAAGAGAAAATGCTGGTAGAGTAGCAGAGATAAACAAATTAATGGAGGGTAAAGGTGCTCAAGTAAACCTTGTTTATGAATTAAATAAAGATGTTTTCTTAGGTAAGCCTTTAAAAGATTATTCTCCAGCTGAATTAGAAAATCTTACTAAAGTATTAGGGAAGACTCGAATAGATAAAACAGACTCTCAAGGAAATCCAGTATATAAAGTTGATGTTAAAACTAACAAGCCAGGTACTGTTGTTGATAAAGAAACTTTACCAGGCTTAGGTGATTTGTATACTGACTATGCTACTAAAATAGCTCAAAAATATAAAAATTTACCTGATTACAATGAAGCTGACTTTGTACAAACATTGTTATATGGAGATATAGGAAATAAAAAATCAAGAGGATTAGTTTCTATATTAGCTAATTTTAAAGGTAAAAGTAATGATAATTTAAATGCTTTTATTAATAGGAATCTAAAAGAAAGAGCAAAAGAATTAGCTACAGAGTTAGATACTGAAGCCGGTTTTAAAGGTGAGTTAGATGTAAACATGAAGGCTAAAGACCAAAACATGTTTACAAAGGATGACACTTCACAGGAGGTGGTTCCTTCAACTGTATTAAAAAACATTGACACTGATGGTGGTATAAGAAGTTCTATTATAGATTTAGCAAAAGACACTGAAGTAAACAAAAAAGTTTTAGAACAAGAAATAAAACAAAAAAGCGATCCGTTTTTAACTAATTTAAGAAGCGATATTAAGAGCGACAAGGTAGTTAAAGAGGTTAAAAATGCTTTAGGAACCAGACAACAATACGCAGATAACTTAAATAAAGTTTACAACGATGTTAAAAAAATTATAACTAATGATGTAAGTGTAGCTGTTGATGCCAAGTGGTATCCATTTTATGAAGTTGGAGGAACAGCTAAAGTAGCTGATGCTAGAACTGCTGGATCTAAAATTAAAAACGAAAAAGCAGGTAACAACATAAACATACCTATAGAATTTACAAAAGAAAACTTTGTAGACTATATGTTAGGTAAGGGTGAATGGGCTTATAAACATGATTCTAAAGGTAATATTATATATGAGGATGGTATGCCAGTTGAAATATCTGCAGGTACTCCAGGTAATAGAAAAGATAGATTAGCTTTAATGATAGCAGAGCAAGCTGTAAGAGATGCTTTACCTCAAGTAAAAAACGAGCAATTACAGACTAAAGCTAACGAACTTAATGATAGGTTAAATAAAATAAAGTTAGAAGATCAAAGTATAAGAGCTAAAGACTCTAAAGATATTAAATTAACAGAGCTATCCACCGAGAGAAAAGCAATAGTAGATGAGTTAATGACTAACCAAGTTGAGCAAGTAGTTGCAAGCTTAGCTAATAAACTTAAAGTTAGTCCTAATACTAAATTTTCTGAAACTAAAATAAAAGACCTAGAAGAAATTCTAAATGACTTTAGAAAAGCAGAGGTAAAAGACGTTGTCACATTAGAATCTATAGTTAAAAGTAAAAGCAATTTAAGTGATGATGAAAAAGCTATCATAGTTTCAGATCTTAATAGAAAATATAGTTCAATATTAGAGAAAGGTAGTACAGGGGATATTTCCCAAGCTAAAGAAGTTAAGAAGCAAGAATTAATAGAGAAGTATGGAGAAAAAGAAGGTAAAAAGCTTTTTGAAGAATTAGATAAAATAGAAATATCACAAGGTAAAAACTGGAATGATACTACTAAAGATCTTAATACTGAGTTTAAAGATATGTTACCAAAAGATCCTGATGGTAATAGTATACCTTTTGAGACTCCAACAGGTAAAAATGGTTTACAACAGGTCATGCAAGATCCTGTTAGGAAAGCTTCTTACGATAAGACTCACACAAGTATATTAAATAAATTAGAACCATCTTTAATTCAATCTGGTGTACTAACTACCTCTATGGGTTATAACTCTATTAAAGTTCCAGTAAAGGGCAAAGGCGGTAAAGTGGAAATGAAAAACCTAAGTAAGTCTTTAAAGTTAAATAAAGAAACTGGACTTTGGGAAACTACTAAAGAGAAAAGAACTGAAAGTCAATTGATAAATGATTTATTAGATGGTGAAATTAAAGGAACAGTTAATGAACAAATCGCTAAAGATGTAGCTGGTTCTAAAATTGTAGATCCAGGTAAAATCAAAAAGGATGTTAATGATTGGATGGAAAGTAAAGGTTTAAAAGAAGGAGAAACTCTTCCACCTGAACTAAGATCTGAGTTAAGAGACTTTGTAAGAAAAAAAGTAGCTGGAAAAGAAGGTGATTTAGAAAGCGTAATAGCTGCTAATAAAAACCTTCGTGACCATTATTATGTTGACGGAGTTTATGCTGAGCTACAAGCTGCTTATGAAAAAGGACCTAATGCTTTAAAAGAAGCTGTTGATAATGTAAACAAGCAGTTTCAGATACAGACCAATATAAGTAAAGGTATTATAAAAGGTACAGCTACTATAAAAGACGTTTCAATAAAAAGAGGTGATCAAAGTATTGAGAAAAATATAAGTGGTTTACATTCTGAACATTACCTGCAGCTTCAAAAGTTTCATGATACATTTATAAAACAGGCATTAAAAAATATAGATAATCCTGCAGAATTTAAAAAAATTTACGAAGAATTAAGTACTGAATTTGAACAAGGCTTAGTAGCTAAAGAATATCAGATGATTTATGACTCTAAAGCAGAAGGTGGGCCAGCAATGTACAGTGGTCCTACACCTTTAACTTTAGGTACATCAAACTTTCAAGGAGCTACTTATTTAGATTATAAAGGATTTAAAGTTGGTAGTAGCATGCTTGGTCTTGATGGTAAAACAATAACAGAAAGAATTGTAGAAGCAGGATTTACTGGTGAAGTGGATATGTACACTAAAAACTTTCAAGAAGTTCTTAAAGATATAGAGAATTACGAGTTTGGAATTAAAACATTAGATAACCCAACTATTGAAGTAGGTTTAAATAATCTTGCTGGACAAGGTTTAAATGCTATGAATGGTAAGGGCGAGCCATATAAAGTTGGTATTCAAGCAGAGCAAGTTAAAAGACAAATGGAAAACATGGACGCTACTAATAGAGTTCAAGATAGAAACGTAGAGGTTTCAGGTAGTATTCCATATAGCAAAAATAAATTCTCTAGCACTGTAAATCCTTTAGAATTATCAACTCAAAAGTCTTTACAAGATATACAATTAGAAGACGCATTGAATAAAATGGGTAACAAGTTAAACAAAAAACCTGCTGAGGTTATTATGTTTGATGCTGATGGTGTTTTATTAAGCGATCCAGATGCTAAAGTTAAAGCTACCATGCCTAATGGTAAAGTTATAGAATTAGATGGTGTTCAGTATGCTAAAAGAGGAGAAAAGCTAGCAGCTAAAGGTGCTGAGTTTAATTTTGATATGTTTGATGGCGTCACTGAAGGTGCTATACCAGCTAAGATGTTACCAGTACTTAAACGTATGGTTGACTCATACAAGGAGGAATTAGCTAGAACAGAAGGTGATCCAAAAAACGTTAAACTATTCACTGTTCTTACTGCTAGAACAATGAAAGCTAAAGAACCAATATTAAGATTTTTAGACGAGAATGGCATAACAAATGTTGAATTCTTAGGTGTTGGGTCTAGTGATCCTAATGCAAAAGTAGCAGCTGCTAAAGAATTATTTGCAACAGGTAAAGCTAACAGCATGTACTTTGCAGATGACCACTTGCCTAACTCTGAAGCTATGAAAGACTTTTTTGATACATACGATATCAAAGGTAGGTCTCAACATATAAAATATTCTGCAACGATGGATAAAACTTTTAATGAAATATTAGAAGCATCGACAGGCATAAAAGCTCATAAAGAATTTTCAGCAGCTAAAGCATCTAGAAGAGGTAAAGGCAAGAACAAATATAATCCGTTTATGAGTAACGGTGACTTTGAATATTTAATGGATGTAACGCTTCCTAAAGGAAAAGCAGGTGATGATGCAAGGTATTTCTATAATGAAACTCTTTATAGACCATATCAAGTTGCAGAAATGAACTTAGAAATGGATAGAGCTTCTTTAGCTAGTGATTACAAAGGTTTGAAAAAACAAATGCCTAACATACATAAAAACTTAAATAAAGAAGCTATAGAAGATTATACTTATGAAGATGCTGTAAGAATATTAGCTTGGGATATGCAGGGTGTAGATGTACCTGGCCTTAGCGCTGCTGATTTAAATGGCATAAGAAACTTTGGTAAAGAAAATTTAGAGGCATCAGCTTATGCTCAATCACTTATAGACATGAATAAGGGTGACGGTTATACGATGCCTGGTGATAATTGGATGTCAAGCAATATACAAGGTGATTTAATGAGAGGTATGATGACTACAAAAAGATCTAAATATCTACAGACTTGGAAAGCCAATAAAGACGTTTTATTTAGTGATGCCAACATGAATAAACTTGAAGCAGCTTATGGTAAACCATTTGTTGAAAACCTAAAAGGAAGTTTAGAAGCGCAAGAAAGAGGTAGTAATATAGATTTGTTTTCAGGTGGCAAAGGCATGAGAAGGTTTAATAAGCTTATAAATAACTCTACTGGAGCTACTTTATTTTGGAACGTAAAATCAGTTGTTGGTCAAATGTCTAGTATATTTAATAGTGTTGATGCACCTTTAAGTAAGGTAATGGTTGATGGAAAAATGATACCGGCGGATAACACTCCATTAAAAGCTTCTAAAGTGTTTTTTGAAAACCCAAAAACTACTGCAGAGTTCTGGAGTGAAGGTTGGGATGCTTTAGGTTATAGACGAGCTCATGGTATAGATGAATGGCAAAAACAAATTGGTGAAAATAACATGGGTAAATTTTCACAAAGATTAAAGCAGATAGGTTTCACTCCTTCTAGTTATGCAGATAGTTTTTCAGCTAACATGGCATTAGTTCCTATGTGGATGAATAGAACTAACACATATGTTAAGAAAATAAATCCATTGACTGGAGAAAAGTATACTTATAAAGACGCAAAAGCTAGAGCCTTGCAAGACTCAATGTTTAGAATAGAAAAAACACAGCAATCTTCAAACCCGTTTAGAACAAGTACTCAAGGAAGAAACACTTTGAACAGAGCTATAATGTCTTTTACAACAACTCAAAGAGCTTACTTACAAAAACAAATACAAGCTGGTAAAGATATAATAAACGGTAGAGGCAGCGTAATGGGTAATTTAGGTACTATAATATATTATGGTGGTATAAATAACTTTATGTTTAGTGCTTTTCAAAATGTTTTAATAGGTAATATGTTTGATGATCAAAATGACTATACTGAAGGTAAAAGAATTGATAACACTATAAACAGTATGGCCGACGGTTTATTAAGAGGTTTTGGATGGCAAGGTGCAACTATATCTACTCTTAAAAATATCGGCTTAGAATTATATGATAGATCACAAAGAAAAAGACCTGAATACGGTAATGCCGCGTGGAGAGTTTTAGACATGGTACCAGGTGTAGATATAAGAGTTAGTAAACTTAGACAAGCTGCATACCCATTTGATTCAAAGAAAGGTAGAGCGCAAATGTACAATGAAGGATTTAGTTTGAGTAATCCAGCTTTTATGTCAGGTGCTAATATTATAGAAGGACTAACTTCTTTTCCAGCTGCTAGAGGTTTAAAACTTTGGGAAGGTATGTCTAAAGGATCTCAAGCTGATTTAGAAATGTGGAAGAGGGTACATTATTTTATGGGCTTCCATGAAGGACAAATAGAACAAAAAATTCCTTATAATCTAAAAAAGAAATCAGCTACAGGTAACACTCAATTTGGTGGAAGCAATAACTTTGGAGGTGGATTTAACGGAAGTAAAGGAAACAACTTCGGAGGAGGTTTTTAAAAAAAAAAGAAATGGGAAAACAAAGAAGATTTAAAAATGACCCTAATGAAGAAATAGGGCCTAAGTACAATGTCGCTGCTTGGAAAAAATACGGTAGAACTAAGAAATTAAAAGGTGGTTTTAGTTTTGATGATTCACCCGATGTACAAGGAGCTTTAATTAAAAAGAAAGACGGCATTATATTTAAACCTAGTAAAAGAGACGAACATAACGTTCATGCAAGAAAAACTGAAGGTAGTAAATTTTTACAAAAAATAAGACAAAAATTAAAAATAAATTATAACAAACCTGGAACGTAAAAAATGGGCACCATACCCAAAGTTCCTGTAACCAAAAAGGGAGGCCGTAAGACCTCCCTTTTATTTATTTAACTCTTTTGTAAATTTGATAAGGTTGATATATTATACCTATCAAACCTCCGTATATTGCTATAAAGCAACCTAACACTGGCCAAATAGGTATCCATCCGCCATAGTATTCTTCTAGTACTGGTCCAGGTACATAAACCCCAAAACAAACAAACATTATAGTTCCTAAAAACTTTATAACCCCTTGCTTGTTGTTAAAGTAATGATCTGTAAAAAGCCATTTAATAAAATCCATTAATTCTTAATTTTAATTGTTACATCATGAGGAGCTGTTTCATTTCCTCCAAAATAAGGATATAGCATATACTTTCTTTTCTTTTGTACACAATTTCTAGGCACATGAACATAGGTACCATCTACTCCCATTTTGTAATCCCAAGTTGATATAGTTAACTCATAGTAATGTTCTTTACATATGCTAACTCTTTTTATAAGATCAAAACTAAATTCTCCATACTCGTGCTTAAACCAGTGTATTTCTAAACTATCGTTTAACCATCGCCAACCAAACCTTATAGAGTTATCCATATGGCTAGTGCCACAGTCACTCCATCCTATTAATTTATTTATATCATATTGATTAAGGCTATCCACAGTTTTGTAGATAGCGCTTGAATCAAATTCAATGTTCCAACCGAACACCGTGTCCTTACTATAGTTCAAGGCATTTGTCGACCTATGTTTACCCTCTCGTATAGTAAATGTTTTATAATTATCTGTTATTTTTTTACAGCTATGTAATCTCGCAAGAACCACCAGCGCAGGCAAGCTCACCACTAAGATCAGTGTTGTCTTCAGTCTCGATAACATTTTCTAAGTTTATATCAGTTAAGTGTTGTAACATGTTAAGATATTCACCTTCGGTTATATCTTCAAATGGAGCTTGTGTATAAGTTCCACCGTCGTAAGGTAATACAGACAAACCATTGTAGTGTTTTCTATTATCCCACATCCACTCTCCAGCTGTTTCCCACTCTTCAGTTTTTAAACTAACTGTAGCTGAAACATTATGAGTGTTGCTACCTTTTCTATGGCCAGGTGTAACCCATTCAGTTGCCACTTGTTTTATACGTTCAAGCAATTGAAATGGAGATTCAGTTCTAAGTATAGAACCTTCAGGCGCTTTCTGCGGTATACTAATTACTGCAGTATCATGAGGTCTAAAATACTCATCTTCAACTAAAGCAGGGTGGTTTGTAGCCAAGTAATTATATATACTTTCGTTTTTACCAACTCTCACTCTACGTACATAATAATCGTTATGCCATGCGTGAATACCAGATGACGTTCCTAACGCCAGAGATGTTGTCCCTGCAGGCTTTACGGTTGTACATCGCGCAGCAGGATTAATTCCAATCACTTTCGCGACTCTTGCGTTTTCTCGTTTTACTGATTGAGCGGCTTTCTTCATGTCGTATCCTAACACCGTGCCAGATCCTATCCCCGTCATCGATACTCCGATTAAGGCGTCTTTTTCTGTTGTTTCTTTCCATACGTCTCTTAAATAGTGAAAGTCCGTATATCCAGCTTGAAGTGTTCCTATGAACGCAGCTGCTTTCACTCTGTTGTTTAAATCTTCTTGTGATTCAATATCACTAGCATTTACTTCACATAAGTTACAAAACTGATATGGTCGTAAAGCTATTTCGCAACAAGGGTTTGTACCCCAGTCTTTATCATTATTAAAATATATTCCAGGCTCACCTGCGCCTGATAGCTCTACACGTTTCCATAAATCCATAAAAAACTCTTTAGTTATTTTATGTCTCATAAGAACAGCAGAGTTATTAGCTCTACCTCTTTGTGGGTTTGTTTCCCACCAGTTTCCAGACTTGCAAGAGATCATCTCCTCGTCGTCCGCTGAGAACAGACTTATCAAAGCTGCTCGACGTATTCCACCAGCTAAGACGGCGTCTGCAATATGGCAAACTATATCGTGTACTTCTATAGTGGAGAGCATATCGCCATCCTCCTTTAAATCTAAAACTCCTGTTATCTTTACTATACATTCTTTAAGTGGTTGGGGTCCAGGTGCTTTACCACCAGACGTTACTAACATTGCACCCTTAGGGCGTATATCAGAGTAGTCAAACTCTACACGTGAACTTCTTTTGTCACCAAGATATGATTTCATTAGTACTTTAATAGCGTCAGCCCAACCTTCTATTGAATCACCTATTAAAAACCTTCTAGTTCTTTTACTGTAAGGTTTGTTTACTGGTTCTAGCTTTTTAACATGGTGATCTTGAACAGAGTATCCAACTCCGGTTCCGCCAAGTAGTAAAAACATAACCTCATTAAACGATTCAATATGATCGATAGGTAGATAAGCGCAATTATAAACACGATTAGGCGATATTTCAATCGGCTTACCTCCGAATTGAAGCGATCGCATAGATGGTAAAATCTTTTTTTCATAAACCAATTTATATGTTGTTTTAATGTCGTCTGTGAGCTCAGGATATTTTTTGATATGCATATTCATGTTACGTGTTACTAGTTCGTCCCATGTCTCCCTACGGTTTAATTCAGGGATATATTTTGCATATTTCATATATACTGTAACATCAGATAATATTTTATTTGATAATTCCATATATAATTTTTAATCGTTAACTTCTAATTTATTATTTTCTTTTTTATTTTCAATTATATTAGATTTAAGTTTTTCTATAGCATCATCATAGCCAGGTAGAAGCTTAACTGTTTCTAGTGTCCCTATAGATAATTCTTTTAAATGATTTATTTCATTTATCATATGTTGTAAAACCCTTCCCATGGATTCTATTTTATTTTTCATTTCTAATAAAGTATTTTCTTTCATATTCTTGTAATTCTTTATATTTTAAATATCCTTTTGTGTTTATACTCCAGTCTATAAACTTTTGTAATTTTCTTTCTGCATATTTACGTCTTGCTAGGTCTTTCTTTTCCCAAGTATTAGGCTCACGGTTTCGTCGCATTCTTTTTGATTTTGTGGTTTATATAAAGTAACGCTATAAAGTCGTTCGCTGACATATTTCTTAAATAGTTTCCAACGTATAGGAAAAGATTCGTTTGCCCTTCCTTTACACTCAATGATAAACCCTGTTCCTGTAAAATCAGGTGTGTAAGAGATCTTAAGTATTTTCTTGCCTCCGCGATTTTTATACTCGCCCTTTCCATTTCCTTGTCGCTCATAACTATTATTATTAAAGTCAAATGAAGGGGTAAGTTCATACTTTACCCCTTCG
>JACKZZ010021505.1_pt1 | contig 21297 bp, 8 predicted proteins | sample 8027871 | NCBI WGS metagenome assembly JACKZZ01 (sample SAMN15724774, study PRJNA655200) | protist metagenome | isolation source: fluorescence activated cell sorting (FACS) single amplified genomes of... | place: USA: West Boothbay Harbor, Gulf of Maine | collected 2000-07-19
ATGAATGTCCAGATATGCTCAAAGGTAAAATAGTATATTCACTTGACATTACTGGCATGGTAGCAGGAACAAAATATAGAGGTGAGTTTGAGGAGAGAGCAAAAATAGTTTTTGAACAACTCTCAGAAAAAGATAATGTGATTTTATTTATTGATGAAATTCATATGATTATGGGTGCAGGATCAGCAGGTGGATCAAATATCGACATCGCAAATTTATTAAAGCCACTTCTTGCTGGCGGTAAACTTTTATGTGTTGGCGCAACTACAAGTGAAGAGTATAGAGAAAATTTTGAAAAAGATAGAGCATTGCAGCGGCGATTCCAAAAAGTTGTAATCGATCAGCCTAGTAAAGAAGACACTAAACTAATTGTTAAGGGTCTAAAAAAATATTATGAAGAATTTCATGAAAATACATATGATGACGGAGCACTTGATTATGCGGTAGATTTAGCAGAACGCTATATGCATGGCAAATATAATCCAGACCGTGCAATTGACATTATTGATGTTGCAGGTGCAAGACAGCGATTAAATAATATATCTGGCATTATTGGCAAGAGTGAAATCGAACATGCTGTATCAAAGATTACCCGAATACCATTGGATATGATTGATGCAAAAGAGAATACAAACTACGCTAACCTAGAACACAATATCAAGCAGAAATTATTTGGACAAAATAAAGCAGTTGGTACCTTAGTAGAATCTATTTTAGTTGCAAAGTCTGGTATGCGTCCCACCAACAAACCTATTGGCAGTTTCTTATTTGTTGGACCAACAGGAACAGGAAAGACAGAACTATGTCGTCAACTTGCAAGCAACTTAGATGTAACGCTTCGTAAGTATGATATGAGTGAATATATGGAACAGCATAGTGTATCTAAATTAATCGGTGCACCTCCAGGTTATGTGGGACATGCTGAAGGTGGCGCAGGTAGTGGCAAACTTATTAATGATGTAGAAGAAACTCCAAACTGTATTATTTTATTAGATGAAGTTGAAAAAGCACATCCGAGTGTTATGAATTTGCTATTACAAGTGATGGATGATGGCAGATTAACAAGTTCAACTGGAAAAGTAGCAGATTTTAGTAATGCTATTCTTATTATGACTAGTAACTTGGGAGCGGCTCAAAAATCTAAATTGGCAATTGGGTTCAGTAATGATAATAATGATGCAAGTTTGCAGGCTGTCACAAAGTTCTTTTCACCAGAGTTTAGAAATAGATTGGATGCAATGGTTGAGTTTGTTGCTCTACAGCGTGAACATATTGATATGATTGTTGATAAGTCAATCGATGAACTAAATGAAATGATGGCAGTTAAAGATGTAAAAATTGAATTAACCCTGGGCGCAAAGGCTTGGATGCGTGAACGAGGCTATATTCCAGATATGGGAGCAAGACCATTGCAACGTGTAATTAATGATTACATTAAGAAGCCATTATCAAAAGAAGTTTTATTTGGTAGACTAATGAATGGTGGAAAAGTTACTGTAAAAGTTTCTAATGACGAGTTAGAATTTACATATGGTTAAGTTGGTCGAGTCTACAAAATTATTTTATAATAAATATCCGTATAAGATATCTTATAAACGGCTATACGGATTCCCATCAAAGGAAATTATAGATAGTTATGTAGAGCGAACAGGTTATGGCTGGTGGTTTGACTATCCTCTGACACAAGAGGATATTATTGCTAGATCAAATTGTATACGATTTCTCAGAAGTAATTCATCTATTAAATTTTCAAATAGTTCAATGACACATGTTTATTTCGAAGATAAAGATGTGTTTGAACTTGCAAAAACACGATATAGAAATTTGCAAAAAGAAATTCATATTCCTTTTATAGATAATCTATCGGAAACATTGAATACATATGCAGATAATGTTGAGATAAAAAATAGTTTATATTATAAAAAGTTTAGATATAAAATCAGTTTAAAATATAATAATAATCTTCATACATCATTAGGACCATTACTTATTGATGCATATTCAGACAATGACAATTACTTATTGAATAGTAATGTGCTTAGATTTGCAAAAGAAGATATTACTACCACACAATATAGGTATTATAAATTTCGGCACAGTACATACAATTCATATAATATATACTGCAAAGATCATATTGATATGCAACTAATGACATTCGTTGCCAGTGAGAATATTACAAAAATTACTAAAGCATTACTTAAACAGGAAATTCACCAATCTGATAAATAGTTTATAGATAAATATCATTGATGTAAACTAAAAGGATATAAAATGGCGAGTATTAAAGAGGAAATTATAGTAATCAGAGTGTCACAGATTTCCAAAACTGGTGAAAATAAATCAAATCTTATTAACGAAGAAGTTTCACTAACTATTGAACAAGTTGTGTCTGAACTTATTGGCACGGCGGCAGTAGTTGAAGTCGAGACTCAAACAGAATAAGGAATAATAATGGCACGTAAAACAATAACTCTTCTGGAAAATTCAGGAACAAATCTTGATCTTGTAGGTGATGCAGTACCTGGCGACAGTTACTATGGCTTCACTGATGGACTACATACTGTGGCTGTTTATGGTCAAGGATTAATTGGCAGAGTTCGCATTCAAGGCACACTTGCAACTAATCCAACAGAAGATGATTGGTTTAATATATTAATAGACGGTCTGCCATTTAAAGATTATAATGAATTTACAGGCGTAGAAGGATATACCTTTACTGCAAATTTAGTATTTTTAAGAGCCACATTAGATCGAACATCACTAGGACAAACTGATATCAATACAGTTGGATATATCGATAAGATATATCTAAATTACTAAGGGGCATAGAAATGAGTATAAACGCAACACCTTTTAATCCAACATTCAAATTAATTGGCAATTTACAGGAAGACCAAGTTCTTGTATATGACACCTCTCAAGGTGCATTTGTTAATGCCAATGGAACAGGTGCCGGAAGCGATGGCAGTGGAATAGATTCTGTGTCACATATTGGTGTAGGCAATCAACTAGGTTCAGTTACCGGCTCTTCTATTGTATTACAAACAATAACAGCAGGCACAAATGTTACGATAACAGATAGTGGTAATGGTCTTGTAATATCAGCAGACTTATCAGAAACACTTCAATCTGGAACAAACATAGGCAATGGAAGTGCAATATTATCAGGTATAGATACCTTAGGCACATTCACTTTTAAAAGTGTATCTGCTGGCACAGGTCTCATAATTGCAGATGATGGTGAAACAATAACACTATCATCAAATATCGACACAACACAATTTGCAATAAAATCAAATAATTTATCAGACTTACCAGATGTTAATGCCGCAAGAACAAATCTTGGTGCAATTAGTCAAGTGGAAGGTGATGCTCGGTACGTAAGATTAAATGCCAATACTACTCCTACGTTGGATAATACATTTAGTTTAGGTAGTAGTGATTTCAGATATAATGATGTATATGCTAGTACATTTCACGGCACTGCGATTCTTGCAGACAACTTAACAATCACAGGATCAAACAATGGCGATGTTCTTACATGGAATGGCTCCGTTTGGGTTGCTGCGCCACAAGGAGCAGGACAAAATGACCAAAATCCAACACCTCAAACTCTTGTAATAAATGATCGAACACTGTCTATAACTGGTGGAAACTCAATTACACTTCCAGCACCAGTTGAAATTAATAATGTTGTAAAAACAGATGGTCACTCAGTTCCAAGTTTAGATAAAAATTGGGATATTGGTAGTGCAGATTTAAGATTTAACGATATCTACGCTGAAACATTTCAAGGTACAGCAGTTCTTGCTTCTAATTTAGATATATCTGGAACACAAGGTGATGTTCTAATATTTAATGGCTCAACGTGGACATCAGGTGCTCCAGCGCAGCAGCAATTAGCGTGGGACGGGAATGTTCTAAGCATTTCTGATGGCAATAGTGTAAGTTTAAACTTAGGAAACTATGTAACAACTACCGAATTGACTACAGCGATTAATAATATTGATCATCCGTACGGCGACTGGAATACATTACAAAATAAACCAGCAATTCCAACAGATGTGAGTGACTTAACAGATACAACTAATCTTCTGGATCACGTTACTCCATTTAGTGGTGATTACAATGACCTTACAAATAAACCAACAATATCAGAATCATTTAGTGGTGCCTATGCAGATTTAACAGGTGCACCAAAAGATATAAGTGAATTCACAGATACAAACAATCTACTTACAGAATCACAAGTACTATCATTATCTAATAATATTATTAGTATCTCAAATGGCAATTCTGTAGATTTATCAGAGTATGCAAATGTTGATGCACAACAGATAGCCTTAGATGGAACCGAATTAACTATTTCCGGCGGTAATACTATTGATCTTGCTTCACTATCTAATCCAGTTGATTTGACATCATATGCAACACAAGATTTTGTTGTTAATACTATCAACGCTTTGGGCGATAGTGATGGGCAAGAACTTACATTCAATGGAACTATTCTATCAATTTCAAGTGGATCAGGTAATGGTAACTCAGTTGATCTTGTATCACTTGTAGATGCTGCAACTGATTTAACTGGATATGCTACGGAACAATGGGTAGATGATAAACTAGCAGCGAGACTAGACGCAGACTACCAAAATTTATCAGTAATAGATGGCAAATTATTAATATCCAACGGTAATTCTGTAGATTTATCAAGTCTTAGTGGTGGCGCAGATGCACAGACACTTTCGATTGATGGCAATGAAATTACCATCTCAGGTGGCAATAGTATCACAGTTCCAGTATTTACTGATGTTGATAACTATATTAAATTAGATGGACATAGTGCGCCATCAGTGGATAATGAATGGGATATCGGTAGTGCCGACCTACGATTTAATGATATATATGGTGAAAGATTCCACGGTACTGCAATTCTATCAGATAATCTTACAGTAAGTGGTGACGTAGGTGATGTGCTAACATACAATGGCAGTGCATGGGTTTCTTCGCCACCAACTGGCGGCAGTGGTGGCGGAGATGGCGAAGGTGTACCACAATCTCTAGCATTGGACGGCACACTACTATCAATTTCAAGTGGAAATACCGTTGATCTAGTTAATATTGGCGGTGATGCAAATATTGATGGTCTAACATCAAATAGCGGAACATCCACATTATCACTTGATGCGGGATGGAATTTTGTTCCAGCAACAGATGCATTACAAAGTTTGGGATCAGCAACCAATCGGTGGACAGATGTTTTTATTGATGATGCAACAATTAATATAGGTTCCAATACACTAGAAGCAGATGGTGATAGCGATTTAGTATGGAATGGTAATAAATTAGCAAAATTATCTGATATTCCTGCTGCGCAAACATTTACATATGATCATACAACAAGACTATTAGATGTTTCAGATGGGCAATCTGTTGATTTAACTGAATTATCAGTAGTACCAATAACAGATAATCCACCAGCATCTCCTAAACCTGGAGAATTGTGGTTAGATGCATTAAATCTAAGTTTAAACATTAACTACGAAATTGGTGGCATTCCAATGTGGATAGAGTTAAATCCACAGGCAGCAGCTCCAGATTATCAACAATTAACATTAAATGGCACTACACTTTCTATAGATAATGGAAACTCAATAGATTTATCTGGTCTAGGTGGTGGTGGAACTACAACATTTACAGAAGCATATAATGCAGGGGATTGGGACTTTAATTTAATTCCAAAAACTACAGCACAGTTTGATATTGGTAGTCCAGATAAATTGGTTCGTCACCTTTACATTAGTGATAATTCAATTTATATGGGAACTAGTGGTAACACCTTACGTTCTTCTGGAACTACATTGTTATTTAACGATGAAGATATAAAAGATTATACAAATTTAATTAATAAACCTGCTATTCCACAGGATATATCAGATCTAACAGATAGTACTGGTATAATTCAAGCAGTGAATACAGATAGTCAAAGTTTAACACTTGTTGGTTCAAATCTGCAAATATCTGGTGGCAATTCTGTAGATTTATCTAGCCTTGGTGGAGGTGTTAGTTCGTGGAATGATTTAACCGATAAACCAACCACACTTGCAGCACTAGGCGTCACAGATGCGCCAGCAGATATTAGTGATTTGACTGATACTACTGGATTATTAAGTAGTGGTTCAAGTGCGTGGGCAGATATAACAGATACTCCAACTACACTTGCAGGATACGGAATTACTGATGCACCTAGCGATATTGGTGATTTAACTGACACGGGTGGATTACTAGGTGGTAGTCTTGCAATTGGCGAACTAGAAAATGTTAGTGATGTAGCCGCAAGTACAGGTCAAGTTCTTAAATGGAATGGCACATCTTGGGCACCAGCATCTGATTCGACTTCATCGGGTGGTTCTGGTATATCATTGTCCGATATTAGTGTATCAAACGCAACAGCAACTGGAGATCTGACAAATTTAGAATATAATAATGTAACTGGTACATTTACGCTAACACCTGCAGTAGCAAGAACAACAATTGATGATCTTGATGACGTTACTATAACATCAACTGCGGATGGACAAGTACTAACTTATAATAATACGAGTGGAGAATGGGAAAATAACGATATACCCGGCGTCTATATAGGTGATGTGGAACCTACAAATATAGTTCCTGGAGAACTTTGGTTTGATGATAGTAATCTGGGTCTTTATATCAACTATGATGTTGGTCTAGGTTTTGCTACTTGGTTACAGTTAAATCCTCCTGCATTCTCAGGAGAGTATGATGATCTAGCAAATAAACCAATTATACCTGCGGATGTGAATCAATTAACAGATGCTGATGGTCTGCTCAGTGGTGGTGGCAGCGGAGGTGGTGGTATCGCACTATCTGATTTAAGTGTCACAAATCAAGCAATAGGAAGTGCATCTGGCTCATTACAATATAGTGCGCAAACAGGTGTATTCACATTTATTCCACCAGATATATCATCAGAAACACGTTCAGCAATTAGTGTTAATACTGTAACTAAATCAGGTGGTGGCTCATTAACATTCAATTCGAGTGATGGTGTATTTACATATGCACCCGCTGATATGGCAAGCGCAGAAGTTACTCCACAAGGTAACAACGGCTCAATTCAGTATAACGACAATGGCAGTTTAGGTGGAGATGCTGGATTTACATATGATGCATCTGGTGCTGGTCAACTAATTATTGGTCCAAATGGTGGCGGTAAGATCAAAACAAACTATTGGGTGGGGGCAGATAATGCTGTACAGCCTATGGTAATTCAGAGTGATAATGGATCTGGTAGTAAAGCAACACACATCGCATTCACAAATTCATCAGGTTCACAAACAACTACATTTAGTGGAACAGTTGATTTTACTGGTAATACAATTAACGGATTAGAACTAACTGATTTTGGTATTAACGATGGAACATCAGGACAAGTTCTAACAACTGATGGCTCAGGTAACTTCACATTCTCAACTGTAACAGGTGGAGGTGGTGGGGTTTCATCATATAATGATTTGACAGATAAACCTACAATTCCAAATGATGTTTCTCAATTAGGTGATAGTACCAATCTTCTTGCTCACAATGTTTACACCGGCGGCACAGGTATTAATGTAAATAATCTTATTGTTTCAATAGACTCTAATTTAGGTGATTTAAACAACGTTTCTTCTAATGCTCCTGCATTAGGACAATTACTAGCATGGTCGGGCACACAATGGGAACCAACTGCTCCCGCAGCAGCAAATCTCTCAAGTTCATCTATTGGCGAACTAAACAACGTTGATATTGCAGGTATCCAAACAGGTCAATTCTTAGAATGGGATGGTAATAAATTCGTTCCAGCGAGCGGTGGAACTGTAGATTTATCAACAGAATCACTTGGTGATCTGGGCAACGTTGATGCAACAGTTCCAACAAATGGCGATGTTCTTACGTGGGATGCTACAAGTAGCGAATGGGCACCTGCTGCGCCAGCAACCGGCGGTGGCGGTGGTGGTGGTGGCAGTACCACTGAGTATTTTAAACTTAATTATGCAACAAATGGTTCACTATCTAGTATTTCAAATTCAACAAGTGGTATATCAGCAACAATCGTTGATGTAAATTCTGGCGAAGTTGCTGTTTCGTTTAGTGGATATTCATTCCCACCATCAAACGTACTTGTTTACGGATATTCTAGAACAACAAATCAGTATATAATTATGCCACTTAATAAAGATATGACTACTCGTACTCTAAATGCAGGTGGCACTCCAGGTTCACCAATTGCATTTGGTTCACTAGGATCACTTACTATGAATCTAGTATTAAGAGAAGCAGATACTGGTGCTGGAAGATCCTTCGGTACAGATACACATGCATGGATCGTGGTATCAATGATATAATAACTAAGTTAGGGAATAATTAAAATGATTAATTATAAGACAAGTGCAATAGATTTAAATGTTCCAGCAAAAGTTATATCATGTACTGTAATAAGTGCTAAGAATATTGCATCTTGGCCGCATGATGATGGTCTAGGTGACAATTGGTGGTCAGGTGCAAGTAACGCTAAAGCATACCGTTGGGAGATAACAATGGGTGTCACACAGGTTAATCATGGTTCACATTTAACACGTACTCCATTTAGATTTGATGGATTTGACATAACTGTTGGTGATTTCATTGCTGGTGCAACAGATGGCAGAGCATTACAAATTGTTTCAATAATAGAAAAAACCGCATTGTCAGTCACTTGCCAGGTAGAAGATAGACTCAGATATAATACTTTTAGAAGTGCTGCAGGTACTGGTATATTCAATATCCCAGGTAGTGCAATCGTATTTCAACTTAATGAAAATGGTGATCCTATGATTGATCCTCTGCCAGTTGGTTCAGTTTCTAGCGATTTCTATGCCAATGTCAATTCACGATTTAAGTATCTAAATCCATCTAATAACTACCTTTTGAATCAAGATGCCCACGGCTTTGATGAAGGTGATGTAATATGTATGAATGCTGATACTGGTGTTTTTGAAGTTGCCGGACAAGATAATATGGATAGACTAGTTGGCACAGTAACACATCCTGGTCCTGGTCCAAATAATTTTCTTCTAAGACCTGCAAATGGGGTTATTGATTTTGTACCTGGGCTACCAGGCTCGGCAGGTGATTTTATATATCCGGCAATTGATGGAACTGGAGAACTAACAACCGATAAACAAAATGTTGCTATTTTCTTAAAGATTAAAGACCAAATACCAAGTGTATCCCGAGGAACTATTACAAATGGCTCTTGTACTGCGGGCGACAAGATGGGAATTAATGGAATTGATGTTCAATTTTTAACAAGCAGTAACGGTGTTGTGAGTGTGATAAATGCAAAAGATGATATTAATGCTCTTACTGACCAACATAAAGTAATTGCAGAAGCAAGTCCAGCACCTAATGAAATTGAATCTGATAGTGGAACATATGGAAATGCATATGGACTTGTTGGCGGGTTTGCACCATTCTCGGCAACGATCAATGGCGCAGCGATTAATTTCACAACTACTACAGCCGGACAAAGCTCATTTGGAATGCCAGTCGCAATTGCAGAGGACATGGCGAATGATATTAACGCTGCGGGAATTGATTCTATAACCGCAGATCATGCAAATGGAAATTTAATATTATTTGAAGCAAATGGTGGGAGTATTACAATCGTAAATGTGTCACCTGATTCAAATGGAAATAATTTTGCAGGAACTAATTCTATTTCTGCTTTAGGACTATCATATTCTGCTGCAGCAAGCGCATTTGTATTACAACTTAGAAGAGATGATGGCGGCGAGATAATAATAACAGATGAAATTGGTAGACCAACTGTTGATTTTGGAGTATTGTCTGGACATAATGGATCATATGCTATTGGTCTTAATGTCGAGCAAGGTGTTCGTAAAGCAGGTACAACTGTTGTTGCTGGAATGGCAGAACGAAATGCACTCACTGGTGTTCTGGTAGGCGATGCAGCATATGTTCTTGACAGCGGCGAAGGTGAGTGGGCATTATTCATTTGGGATGGAACAGCATGGTCATTAGTAGCAGATCAAGATAGTGCTGCAACAGATGCAAGTACATTATCACATACATTCACTTGTCCAATATCTGGATTTGGAACATCTGATACTGTTGTGTTAGGCAGAATGTCCAATAATTCAAAAGTTGTTAGTGTATTAGTTGAAGTTATTTCTCCGATGGCTGGTTATACACCAGGTAATATTCCAACTTTAGAGATTGGTACAACAGCAGAATCAGATCGTCTTATGAGTGCGGATTCTAATGATGTAGAATCTATTGGTTCGTATGTAACCAATCCAGATTATCACTATGAGGGCGAAAATGAAATAGAAATAAAGGCAAAGTTATCACATTTTGATGCAACTGCCGGCGAATTAAAAGTAATTGTCACATACGTTTAATATTAGTACAAAATACATAATCTAGGAAGTATAAATACAATTGTAAGATAACAATCTTACTTTAATTTATCTGATGTGTTCTTCCCGGATAAATTTTTCATGAAAACTTTAACCAATTTAAGACTCGAATTCTATTCGTGTTCTTATTTAATAGCTATATAATAGGAGAACTTTAATGGCTTTAATTAAAAATTTCGGTATTGCTGGTATTGGTCAGTCAGTACAGTATGGTAAAGGCGGCGGTAAAGTCGTATACGATACTAGTAACTCACTGTTCAAAATCACAACTGATGGTACTACTCTGACCCACGTGGCAGTAGAAACAACACCAACCGACAACAACCATGCTACTTCGAAAGCATATGTTGATTCAGTTGCACAGGGTCTTGACGTAAAAGAATCCGTTCGTGCAGCATCTACAGGGGATATTACTGTAACTTCACCAGGATCAACAATCGATAGTGTTAACCTTGCACAGGGTGATCGCATTCTATTGAAAGACCAGGCAACGGCATCACAAAATGGTATCTATGTATGGGCATCAGCAGTCGCGCCACTAGCACGTGCGATTGATATGGATGCAACAGGTGAATTTACAGGTTCATTCTTCTTTGTAGAAGAAGGTACTGTAAACTCAGACCAAGGTTTTGTATGTACAACTAACGGTACAGTGACACCAGGTTCAACAGCAGTTGAATTTGCACAGTTCACAGGTACTGGTCAGTTAACAGCAGGTGATGGTCTATCAAAGGTAGGCAACAAAATTGATATAAATGTAGATGATACATTTGTTAAAATCGATAGTAATGATGCACTAACAATCAAAGGTACAGCAGTTACAGGCGAAGTACTAAAATCAGACGGTAACGGCGGCGTAGTATACGGCGCATTAGACATTACCAATGGTAATGCAATTGCGGGCGCTCTACCATTAGCAAATGGTGGTCTAGGTGTAGATGCATCTGATGTGACAGGCAAAGGAACAGCACGTACCAACCTAGGTCTAGGTACAATGGCAACACAAAATGCGAGTGCAGTTGCTATCACAGGTGGTACAGTAGACCTATCAGGTGGCACGCTAACACTTGCAGACAACCAACTATTAGGTGACGTAATCTCAGGTGGTACTATTGACGGTACAGATCTTCTAGGTGCGGGCAACACAATGTCTGGTTATGATATTACCGTTGGCGCTGGAAGAACACTAGACGTAGACGGCGTACTAGACGTAGACGGCGCAGCCGGTTCAGCAATGGACGGTGTAACTGTTGGTGGAACAACATCAGCAGCCGGTACATTCACAACATTACTTTCTGATACAGTAGATTTAAATGGCGGGGCCATTGACAATACTGCTATTGGTAATGCAGTTGCATCAACTGGTAAATTTACAAATCTAAGTGCAACTACTTTGTTCAAAGCAGACACTGTAGAAGCATTCACATCAAGTGGTGATATTACATTTAATAGTAAAATCATTGCTGCAGCAGGCATTGACTTCGGCGGTGCTTCAGTTGGTGCCGGTGGTATTACGGCTGACACAATCGATGAAAAAACACTAGACGCTGGCGTTACAGTTGATGGTGTATTACTAAAAGACAATGGTGTTACTGCAACAGGAACTTCATCATTCACAGATGCAACAATTACAACTGCAGATATTAACGGTGGCACAATGGACGATGTTGCAATTGGTGTAACAACATCAGCAGCGGCAACATTCTCAACAATGACAAGTGCAGCAGTAACCATCACTGGTGGTACAATTGCAGATACTGATGTTGATGTTACTGGTCAAGCACTTCTACTAGATGATGACCAAATCTCAGGTGATAAAATTGATGGTGGGTTAATCTCAGATTTCGCATCACAAGGTATTGATGATAATGTAACACCACTAGGTACAGTAGAAGATGGTGAAACTAGACAATCAACTACAATCTTGACACTAGAAGATACAGATGCAACGTTTGATGCAAATCTAACTGTAAATGGCGATCTAACAGTATCAGGTACAACTACTACTGTTAATTCTCAAGAAACACTAGTAGCAGATAACTTAATCACACTAAATGCTGGCGAAGTTGGCGCAGGTGTAACAAGTGGCTCTGCAGGTATTGAAGTAGACCGTGGCACAGCAGATAATGCGACACTACAGTGGAATGAGACAGATGACGTTTGGGAATTCAAAGTAGGTACAGCACTAGCAGACCTAAAAATTGGTTCACAAGCAATGGACTCAATCGCAGTTGATAGCATCGGTGAACTAACACCAGATGCAGGCATTACATTTGATAACGCAGTAGCAGGTTCAGATGCAACATTCTCTGGCACAGTCACAGTAGATACTATCGCTGAATTCACAACAGATGCTGGAGTTACAGTAGATAGTGTACATCTAAAAGATGGCGTTGTAACGGCAGGTCTAACAGCAGAAGCAAGTGATACAGTAAATGTATCAGCAGCATCTCTAGTACTTGCAGATGACCAAATCTCAGGTGATAAAGTTGAAGGCGGTACAATTGATGCAATCACAATCACTACATTGACATCAACCGCAGTTGATATTGATGGTGGTGCAATTGATGGTACAATTATTGGTGCTAACACATCAGCAGCAGGTACATTCTCAACACTAGCATCAGTCTCAGTTGATATTGATGGTGGTGCAATGGATGGCGTAATTGTAGGTGCATCAGCATCAGCAGCAGGTACATTCTCAACAATGACTTCAGCATCAGTTGCGGTTACAGGTGGTAATATCGATGGCACAATCATCGGTGCAACAACACCAGCAGCCGGCACATTCTCAACACTAAACTCAGCAAACGCACAAATCACAGGCGGAGCGATTACAGGCGCAACCTTGACATCTGATGTTGTTGATTTTGGCGGCGGTGAAATGGATGCAGTTATAATTGGTGGAAACACATCAGCAGCAGGTACATTCTCAACACTTGCTTCAAACAATGTAACACTATCAGGTGGTACTGCTACAGGCATGACAACTGTTACTGCAACCGATCTAAACTCAGGTAACGTAACTATTACTGGTGGTACAATTTCTGGAACAGATATTGATCTAGGTGGTGTTACACTTACATTTGATGATGATCAAATTTCAGGTGACGCAATTCATGATGGAACAATTTCAAATTCATCATTGCTTGGTAAAATCCATAATGCTGAAGCTCCCACACACTCAACAATATCACGTTATGATATCACTGTAGGTGCAAACTTTGCACTAGACGTATCAGCAGGAACATTAACACTTGCAGATAATCAAATCTCAGGTGATAAAGTTGAAGGTGGCACAATCTCAGATTTTGCTTCAACAGGTATCGATGATAACGCAACAGCAACTAAAATGACACTAACAGATACAGCGGCAACATTCGGTGTAAATGGTGATTTTGGTGCGAACACACTTGCAGCAGGTGCAACAACACTAGCATCAGCAACAGTTACAGGTGATGCGGTAATCCAGGGCAATCTAACAGTTTCAGGTTCAGTAACAACTACACTATCAGAAACAGTTGCTATCGAAGATAACATGATCGAATTGAATTCAAACGTTGGTAACATTGCACCAACTGAAGATTCAGGCCTTGAAGTAAATCGTGGTTCAGATCACAATGCAAAATGGTATTGGGATGAAACAGACGATGTGTGGTCATCAAAGGATGCTAACGGCACTATGGCTAACATCAGCGTTGGTGAAATTCAAGCGACAAGTTTCGGTCTAAGTGGAACAATCGCAAGAACCGATGGTGGTACTGGTACTGATACATCTGCTTTCCTAGATGACTCACTAGCGATCATGGCAGGATCTGGCACAGTAGCAGAACTAGCAAAAGGTGCTAACTCAACAGTACTAAAAGTCAACGCTTCGGGTGCACTAGGATATGCAAAAGTTGTTTTAACAAACGGCGAAGATATCACTGGTGTTACACCAATCGCAAATGGCGGCACAGGTCTTTCAAGTAATGGTCTAGAACATCAAGTTCTAAGTGCAGATGCATCAGGTGTATTAGCATATGGATACCAAGAAACTCTACGTACTGCAGCAGGTGATGTTGCAATTCAGACTTCTGGTATGACAACTGCTGAATATCTAGATATGTCAAGTGCAACAGGTAGTGTAACACTAACTGCTAAAAATGCAGGCGGCACAGGTGTCGTAGATATGTATCTACAAGGTCAAGATGGCGGCGATGTTTTCTTAGTTGGTCAATCAGGCGAAGCTGTTCTTCAAGGTGACGATGATACTGATTTAACTGTTTCAGGCGGTGTGTCTGTAGCAGGTGATGCAGGTGATCTAGTTCTTAAAGGCGGTAACGGTTCACCTACATTCGCTTCAGGTGATGTTATCATCAAAGGCGGCACAGGTGGCACCACAGAAGGCAAAACTCAGGTTTATGGCTCAAATGACACGCTAATCGCAACATTTGTTGAAACAGCAGACGATACAACAGATTCATTGGAAATCAAAAACGGCACTGGTGGTATCGAACTAGCAGCAGTCGGCGGCACTGAAGTTAATCTAGTATTGGCTCCAAAAACTGCAGATCTATCTAATGGCACTGGCGGTATGGTTATGCTACCAGCAGGTACAGAAATTGATTTTGATAATTCAGATGATATGGTTGTATCTACTAAGAAATATGTCGATGATGAGATTGCCAAAGTTGGTGATAACTTCCTTCGCACAGATTTCACAGCAAATGGTGGCTCAACATTCACAGTAGGCAATATCAAAGATGTAGCAGGTAAATACTATTATGTTAAATCTGTAACAATCAAAATTCTAACAGCATTTGTTGGATGTGATGAAATCACTGTGTCAGACGGAACTAATGATTTAGTTACGACTCTTGATGTTGACATGTCAGAAGCTGGTCTATTCATCATTGAGCAAGGCTATGAAAACACAACAGCACAAGCAGCAACAATTACAGCAACACTTGGTAATGGTGGTTCATCAGCATCACCAACAGTTGGTCAAGCAATTGTTTCTGTTGAGTACAAAGCAATCAATCAATAATTAAAATTTAACTAGTTTAATTAGTACTTAAAATTTAGGAGGGGCTTCGAAAGAGGTCCCTCTTTTTTTACCTTGACACGATAATAATATTATGATATATTATTATAATATGATAAATAGATTAAGAATAATATGACTTAACGACAGATATAATTATCTGACTTTTTACGCACAGACGTTGAGGAAACAAAATGGCAGTAACACTAAACGCAAGGGGCACCACCGTTCCGTCTTTTAAAATAGGCAAAGGTGGAGTGACTATATACCAAGGCGATAATGATCCATCCAACACATATAGTATTAATACTGGTGATCTATGGATAGATCGTACAAATGAAAAAATAAAATTTAGAGATGCGAACGGTGATTGGCATGTACAACTAGATTCTATAGATGATTTAACAGATGTAGATATCTCAAGTAATGCTCCTACTGATGGGCAAACACTAGTATGGGATAATTCTAATAGTAAATTTATACCGGCCGATTTTAGTGATAGTGATCTTACTTCAGTTGCAAGTAATATTCTACCGACAACAACAAGTACATATGATATAGGAAGTTCTACCAAAGTTTGGAATAATATTTGGGCATCAACCGGTAATATTGATAATTTAACCGTTAGCGGAGATTTAATTGTCAGTGGCTCAGTTACCACAATTGATACTACAAACTTAACAATATCTGATAATATTATTGTTTTGAATAATGATGTTACTGACACACCAACAGAAGATGCGGGGTTGGAAATTGAAAGAGGAACTTCTACAAATGTTTCTATTGCATGGAATGAGTCTACCGATAGATGGACATTTACGAATGATGGAACAACATATTATAATTTAATCGTAGATAGTGATGATATAGCAGAAGGATCATCCAATGAATTTTATGATGATTCTAAAGTAGATGCACGAATAGCAAATGCATCTATTGATGATTTGATAGATGTAGACTTAACAACAACTGCACCAACAAACGGACAAATATTATCGTGGGATAATATGAATAGTAAATTTGTACCCACAAATCAATTTAGTACTACTGATCTCAGTGTTGGCAGCCCTGCTTCAGCAAATGGAACAGGTGGAATTACATATAATAATACAACTGGTGTATTCACATATATTCCACCAGATTTAAGTGGCTATGTTGTTACATGGAATGATCTTACAGGAACACCAACAACAATTGCAGGATATGGAATTACGGATGCATTTGATGGAGATTATGGATCATTAAATAATACACCTAGTATTCCATCTTCATTACTTGATTTAAATACTATTACAGATGGCGCTCCTGGACAAGTTTTACAAACAAATGGATCTGCAGCATTTAGTTTTGGCACACTAGATATTTCTGATTTAACTGATGGAACTGGATTATTGTACACTGATAGTTCTGTACGTTCTGCAATTTCAGCAACTGGCAATCTCTCATATGATTCAAATACAGGTGTTATGACAACACTTTCGGTATTTACAGGAGATGTTAAAGGTAACATTTTACATCCAACTACCGGTGCAACAGTAGTAAACGCCTCTGGAGGTATTTACACATTAACAGGTAATGTAGCAGGCGACTTATATGGCGATGTACTTTCACCTACTCAAAATACACCAATTATTACCACTGGTCCAACGAGAGACCTATTAACAATTCACGATGCTGAAATTGAAAAAATAAAAGCACCAACAGTTGGTGGAGTAGCCGGCGCAACAATAATTAACACTACTGGAGCAGATACCTTTTCTGGACATAATGCTCATCTTTCAGGAGCACTATATGGTGATGTTGGTGATACAGTAGCAAATAATCCGGTACTAACAGTTGGTACTGGCAATAACGATTCTCAATTGAGTGTCGCAACAGCATCAATAGATGATTTAACTGTAAAAAATCCTACTATTGTTAGAACACTAACACAACAAGCAATAAGTGCTGATCATTACACAAAACAATATGTATTATCAGGCACAACAACTGATGCAACTGAAACCGAATTATTTGTTCGTGGTGCGCCCAATGAAAGAATACCAGTAGCAACAGATACAACAATATTCTATGATATTTCTTTTGTAGCACGTAGAACAGATGCGACCGGTGAAAGTGCAGGATTTGAACTTAAAGGTGTTGTTGACAATTTTGCAGGAACAGTAGCAGATGTTGGCGATCTATATGAAATTCTGGTAGCAAGTGATAATACAAATTTAGTAGTTGAAGCAACTGCAGATGATACAAATGATGCTATTAAAATTTCAGTAACGGGCGAAGCAAGTAAAACATTTAGATGGACTGCGGTAGTAAAAACTACAGAAGTGGCACAGTAAAGGATTAGAAGATGGCAAGGGCAAGAGGATTTAAGTGGGATAATGTTCAAAAGAAACAATTTGTTGTTGATAGTAACGGTGTTGAAACAACATTATTAGATGAAACCGGTAGTGGCGGAGGTAGTGAGACAGCAAGTATTGCAACATCTACGACATCACCCAGCAATCCTGTAGACGGCGATTTATGGTTTGATACTACTGATGGAACAATGTATATATATTACGATGATGGCACATCTTCACAATGGGTAGGTATTAGTGGTGCAACCGGTGCAACAGGCGCCGATGGTGGGGTAACATCATATACTGATATTACAGCCCGCAATGCTGCAACGCCCAGTACGGGTGATCTTGCTTATATCACATCAACAGGTGGACTTTATATTTGGGATAGTAGCGAATGGGATAGAATTTGGGCAGGAGCAGATTCTGTACCTACATGGACAACAGAATTATCAGATAATACAGTATTAAATTCAGACGGCACAGCGACTACATTAACTGTTGCAGCAACCGACGCAGAAGGATTTGATGTAACATATGCATATGACACTAGCCCAAGCAATCAAACCCAAGCAACAATTGCAAATAATAATGATGGTACATTTACATTAACGCCCAGTACATCTGCATCAGACTCCGGCAATTTTACATTCCGTGCTAGATCGAATGATGGATTACAGGTCATATCTACAGTCACTACTGTAAGTTTGGCCTTCAGCGAAGATATTACATTCGATTCTAGTGAGATGGGAATAACAACGAATTCTACTAATTCTGTTGATTGGGCGTTTGGAAATTGGGGAAGCACCAGTGACTTTAACATGGCTGCAAGTAGTGAATTGGCATCTGGCAGAAAATATTTTGAAGTTGAAATGGTATCTGGTAGCTCACAGTTCTATATTGGCATAGCACGTAGTGATATTCCACAATGGAACACTGGTCATTTTGATACTGGTGTCGTTGTCAATTACAGGTCTGGGGGCGTGATTGACAACGTGACCAATAGCAACATAGGTGGTGGGGTTGGTAGCCTGAATGCAGGTGCTGTACTGCAAATTGCATACGACAATACAACAGATGAAGTTTGGTTTAATAAAGATGGCGGTACATGGTGGCCAAATAATCCAGCCAGTGGTTCTGGATATTCGGTTAATGGTACGGCTGGACAACCATTCCGTCTGGTACTCGGTACTGAAGGCGGCGTCACGACTTTCGTAGGTAATATTATCACTGGTTCACAAACTTTCAATCATTCTGTGCCGACTGGATTTGTTGGTCATTAATAACATGAATTTAAATAAAAAAGGAATTAAATAATGGCAATAAATTTTCCAGATAATCCATCAGATGGCGATATCGCTTCCATTGGCGGAGTAACATATACATACACTGCAAGTTCAAACACTTGGAAACCTCCTGTGCCAGGGGCTAGTGCAAGTACATTAACTGATTTAAGTATTAGTGATGGAACGGCAGGCCAATTATTAACAACCGACGGCAATAATAATTTTTCATTTACATCCATCGCATCTACATCATCTACTGAAATTTTTGCAGATATGGCAGCATTGATTGCAAAAACCGGAATGAGTGCAGGAGACCAAGGATTAGTACTGGAGAATAACAAACTGTTTATGTATACCGGTTCTGCATGGTATTTAATCGCAACGATGGTTAATAATTCACCCACTGCAATTACAAATGTTGATTCAGCATATGCTCTTGCCATCGATGGGACACCGACTGTGATTACTGCAGTATCCACTGATCCAGACGGATTCCCACTTACATGGAGTTATGCAATAACATCTGGATCACTTGGATCAACTGCTACAATATCACAAACAGATAATGTTTTTACAATTACTCCAAGTACTAATTCAGTAGACGCTGGTGAGTTTAGTATCACATTTAGTGCAACCGATGGAGGGTCATCTGGCATAGTAAATAAATCTACATCCATATCTCTCGCCTTCTCCGTTATTAATAGTAAATATACAATATTACTTGCAACCGCAACAGACACTTCTGATAATAGTAATGTAACAGATTCATCTACTAATAATCATAGCGTGTCAGTAAACGGCGATGTTTACGCTGGTACTTTTAGTCCTTATCGTAGTGGTGGATATTCAACTTACTTTGGTGGAGTAAATGATTTTTTAAGCATTGCTGACGATGATGCAATTGAGTTTGGTTCTGGCGATTTTACCTTGGAAATGTGGTATAAAGGTACTGACACTGATCAATATGCAACATTAACAGCAAAAGGCACTGGCGGATTTACTAGTGGTGACTGGTCGTTAATGATGAACGCGGCTGTTGCAGGAGACATAGCACTTTATGTATACGATTACAGCGCGGGGGCCCCAATGTTAATTACTGGCGATGTTTCTGCTTCAGATAATGCATGGGTCCATATCGCTGTAGTTAGGTCTGGAAACGATTGGAATTTATATGTTAATGGAGTGTCAGAAGCATATGTAGACTCCTCTATTACAATATCTGACACTAGTAGTGTTTTGCTTATTGGTGCAGATCATTCCTATGGAAGACATTTATCAGGATTTATTTCTGATTATCGTATTGTAAAAGGCACAGCAGTTTACACCGCTACATTTACACCACCCAACGAAAGATTAGAAGCAATCACAAATACCAGCCTCCTTACCTGCCACCTTCCGTACATATCTGATGGATCGATTAACAATCATACAATTACATCAAACGGTAATGTTACTACACAGCCCATCTCGCCATATGACTACATTGAATATGTACCAAACGTCCATGGCGGATCTATGTATTTTGATGGTAATGGAGACTACGTAAGTATACCTAGTTCTAATACTAAAATTATTACAACTAATAATGATGATTTTACTATTGAAGCTTGGGTATATCCAACTAGTTTTACTGGAGGCTTACAAACTATAATTTGTCAATGGGGTCAAGACGGTCTAACAAAAGATGGGTTTATTCTTAGTACTGATACATCAGGTGTGTTATCTTGGCATTATGGCCCTTGGAATACAGGTTATTCGCTAATGTCTTCAACGCCATCTACATTAAAATTAAATGCGTGGAGCCATGTTGCTATAGTTCGAAGTAGCACGCCTACTACAAATCATACAATGTATATTAATGGCATACAGGTTCAAAGTGTAAATAATTCAAATACTACTGGTACATTTGCTATGGCTACATATATAGGTTATTATGGTAAAGGCCTAGGCCCTTCTTCAACTTCTTGGTGGAATGGTTATATATCAGATGTAAAATTTGTAAAAGGTACTGCTCTTTATACATCTGACTTTACGCCACCAACATCTCCACTATCTTCCTCTGGTTCATCATTACACATCAAAGGAACAGACGCTTCTATTATTGATAAGTCTCAAAGTAGTAATCTAAAAGTCTTTGGAAATACTACTGGTTCAACAAC
>JACKZZ010020372.1_pt1 | contig 21292 bp, 12 predicted proteins | sample 8027871 | NCBI WGS metagenome assembly JACKZZ01 (sample SAMN15724774, study PRJNA655200) | protist metagenome | isolation source: fluorescence activated cell sorting (FACS) single amplified genomes of... | place: USA: West Boothbay Harbor, Gulf of Maine | collected 2000-07-19
GTCATAGACTAGAGCGAGCAGGAGAGGAGTATTTCCTTGAGAATCCTGCACATTCAAATCAGCTCAATTATCAATGAGCTTGACAGATACATCAGTAAAGCCCTTCCTAGCAGCTATCAAAAGAGCACTCTCACCTTGACTGTTCTTGATGTTGACATCAGCACCTCTATCGACAAGAAGAAGAGCTAATGCAGAATGGTCATAGACTAGAGCGAGCAGGAGAGGAGTATTTCCTTGAGAATCCTGCACATTCAAATCAACTCGATTATCAATCATCTTGGCAGCAAAGTCAATCAAGCTATCAGGTAAATAATGACGCGTTGTTTCTTTTTTTCTTTTTTTATAGATCTTTTTCTTTTTGAATATTTTTCGCAGAACCTTCATCTCACCACCACCACCACCAACAACACCACCACTTCCTCCACCATCCTCCTTTTCGACTACCTCAGAGGAAGACAGAGGTTCAGACCGAGGCTGAGATAAAGGAGGAGATGAGCGTGGTGAGGGTGCGTTAGATGGACGAAGTAGAGAGGGAGGAGATGGAGATGGGGATGGATCAAGAGATGGATCACCACCTGCATTTTCTAAGACACCGGGCAATAAACCGTCGACTATCGCATCCTCACCGTTACCTGATGTGCTTGGTTTATTACTCATAGCAATACAATACTCCAAGAGCAACGAAATCAAAGTGAATCAAGCTATTACTTTTGCGTAAGGCTCGTATTTTTTATCCAATGTAGCCAGGATAGCCATGGATAGTGGTTCACTTCGAGGAGCAGGCGAAGCCAGGCAAGGAGGAGGAGGAGGAAGTGCCCCGTTATCGTAACAATAGTGATAAAGTTTAGTACATAGTATATTAAATCTTATACATTTACTAATAATAATTGTTGTGTAATAAAGTTAATTGAGTAGTACTTCAACTTCTTCTTTATATAACTTAGCAATGATAAGGGTTACTTGCTCGATATATTTGTCCCTATTTTTGGTTTTCGTTGGACAGTTTTCTTCTATTCATTCTCGCTAATTTCTACATTGCCTTCTCTTTCTTCTCACTTCTATTTTATTCTTATATCTCATTTCTCGCACTCATTAACCAAAGAATATATCGATATTTTCAGGAGGAACACCGTCACGTCAATCCCCATCTTTTTACGGATAATTTCTTCACTTATACCAACATTCGTCATTCGTTCATATTTCGCTAGAGACAGTCGAAATTCCGATCCGCTGTACTAGCCCTACGTGCCGCTACTCATTTAGGTGTTTGTGTTGATGATGATGTTGGTGTTGGTGTTGGTGTTGGTGTTGGTTCTTGAAATAAAGTACTTGTACCTAGCACAACTGGTGTAGAATTTAGAACGGTTGTTTTTGGTTCGGGTGTAGGACTAAACATACTATACCCATCGTCATCACTATCACCATAACCATCATAGGCATTGCCTCCATCTTGTTGCATGCTACGTAGACTCGACTCGCTCTCTAAGGCTGTAGCAGGAGCTAGACTGAGTCGGCGCAAGGCAGCTTGTAGCTGCGCAGTCTCGTTCTTTGGCCCCTCAAGCAGTAAAGATGAAGATGAAGATGAAGATGAAGATGAAGATGAAGATGAAGATGAAGATGAAGATGTGACTTTCATAGTCGTGGGTACCGTGAGTGGTGGTGGTGGTGGTGATGGTGGCAATAATGGTGGTGTGAGTGTATTTTTAGTAGCACTAGAAGCTATGCTTTTAAAGTGAGCCTTATCTATCATGGATTGTCTACGGCGACCTGCCCGCCCATCTCTTGCTACCACCCGTGGTGGAGCAGCAACTATTAGATCGGGAATTGTTGGCGTTGGCTCCTTTTTTACCAACGTGGATGCAGGCACAGACACAGGCACAGGCACAGGCACAGGCACAGGCACAGGCACAGGCACAGACACAGACACAGGCACTTCTGGTACAGATATTGACAATGAGTATAAATAAACCATCAATAACATGACAAGTTACATCGGAGATTAGTGATTCTTAGTTTATTTTCCATCTGCATAAAGTAAGGGGGAGGAAAAAATGTATTACGGTACCTTTATATATTCTTTTATATAACATGGAAATTGTATAATAGATCACTTGTATTAATTTACCATCCTATTCAATTAATTGAATAAATCAAATGGTCGTCGTCGTTTTCTTCTTCTTTTTTTTTATCTTCTTTTTCTTAATCTTCCTTTGTGACAAATCAAGATTTATAATCTTGTATGTTAATGCAAGATTATCAGCATTACGGTCGTCAACATCGCAATCAAACATTTGAAACAGCGGTTTGGTCCTGTGGCATGTCATTGAGACTTGGGGAAATGATATACAATCCATTCATCCATTGCCCAAGCAGCTACCATTGTAGCAATGAAAATGCACAACCAACCCGACCAAATCGCATATTGAAATCATGAAGCTAAATTCGGTATATACGTACATTAAAGTTGTTTAATTAACATAACAAATCATGTTAGAAAATTAATAAAACAAAGTAATTTTAGTCATCGGAAACTTGGCCTTCCACTCTATGGGCTGGTCTGGTCACATACTTGCGGGTTGGGTCGGGTCAGCGAGCGAGTAACTTATCCAATGATTCGAGATACGCACAGCATCTTTCCGCTTGTTGCTGCGCGGTCTTGCGCAGTTCCACGAGTGATACACCCTCACCAGTGGGAGAGGGAGAGGGGGATGGTGAAGGTGTGGAGCAAAAAGGCAATCGCAAGGTTCCACGTTGAGTTTGAGTGCCCTTCATCTCCTCAAATACCACTGATCGATCAGAACACGGTGAAGAGTGGTTAGGGTTAGGGTTATGGTTAGGGTTGGAAGTAGGGATTGTATATGTATATGAGTACGCATCTGCATCCTCTTCCTGTGTTTGCACCTGTAGCGCGATGGGGGAGCATAGGGATGGGGATAGGGATGGGGATAGGGATGGGGATAGCGCCTTGTACTCGTACTTACTAGCGGACAGCAAGAGGGAAAGGCGGGCCGTCGCATCGAGAGAGGCAACGTGAGGTGGCCACCTCTGCCCATCACCACAACCACCACAACCACCACTCTCTTCGAAATCGATAGGACTCGAATAAGAGGAGGACGAGGAGGAGGGCGTATAGGAGGTTGCCTTGCCTAGGGTTCTACTGCAGGCCAATGCTTGAGCGCGACTCACTAAGATGGCACGAGATAGTTTCTCACTAGCAGCGCTTCTCTGCTCCTTTGACAGGTTCATCTGTCGGTAGAAGTTGACTAAATCCAAACAATACAATGCGATGGGTCTAGACAGCCTAGGGTGGTTGAAATCCAAGACGTCATCGCCACCTCCACCACCAGCACCAGCATCAGCACAACCACCATCAATATCAGAATATTTACCCCCTTGCATGTGCATGTGCATGGGCATGGACATTTCCAAGCATTTCTTGTACGAGAAAACGCACTCGCTTCCATCTGCAAGGAGCGCGTCGATCCACATATCGCCAATCCTATACTCGTTGCTAATATCATTATCCTCCTGCTTCCTCTCCTGCAAAGTACGACTATGTGTTTGGCGTTGCTGTTGCAGAAGGCGTTGATGGTGGTGTTTGTTGAACCTATGGCGACATGGATAAGACACAATAGTGCCATCTACAAACTTGGCATAAGCTCTTCCATCAGGCAACCGGATGAATACTCCATTGGAAGTCTTTAATACAATTTCATTTTCATTATCATTCTCATTCTTAAACTCTATTGCGTCGTCCATTCCGTACAATCAGGAATATCGCCCTTTAGTTTTTAGTTTCAAAATGCTTCGGTTTTTGATTTGTCTCTAATTTAATGACTAGACACCATTTTTTCTGACAACTGTGTTCAGGTGTTTTAGCAAAAGGGATTTGGTTTGTAGTTATCCTTTCTTATTACTATTTTAAATTAGCATATTCTTTAGTTTGGCTTTATTTATATCAGGTATCAATCTTGCAAACTTCATTCATCAATAATCCTCTTTAAAACCACCGGCACAAGATCGAAACTAATTAAAATGTTTTCAATTGAACCTATAGTTCTAGTTGAACCATTGTATTCGGTTGAAAATGTAATAGCGAACTATCTTTTAGTGTCGTTTAGTTTAAGTTTTGTTGGTGTAATTTTGGCAATTACTGCTGCAAATACGGTTGGTTTAGGTAAAACTCTTGATGGCTTTTTCAATGCTACTACTCTAAAGGAAAGGGATGACACAGTCTCTCAAGTCGATGCATTGCTTTTCCAAGAGTCCCAGAAATCAGGTAAAAAGGATTTAGCTACAAAATCTATTAAAGGTGATGAATTGAAGATATTACAAACCTTGTTGAAGAAGTATGCGGCGAATGACACGAAAGCCTATATTTGTCTTTTTTGGTCTGCCATATTCTTTGTATCATCTCTTTATGCACTTCACACTTGCCCTGCTTGGTGGTCTGTTTTGCTCATGGGGTTTAACGTTGTGCGCGGTTTTATGATCTTTCACGATGCGTGCCATTTAAGTTTCTTCCAAAAACAAAGTCACAACGATAAGTTGGCATGGGTCATGTCCACCTTTATTCCTCAAAATGCATCTGATTGGACTAAAAGTCATAATTTCCATCACAAGCATTTGGGTAAAAGTGAGACATTTGACGCCTCCTTGACTGTATGGTTCAACCAGCAAGAATATCACGAAATGCCACTAGTGCTACGCGTAGGCTTTCGAATTGTCCGGGACCCTATCCTTATGCCTCCTATCTTGTCATTATGGGTGTTTTGGCTTGCTCCATTATTTCTAAATCCTATGGAAACTACTTTTAATCGTTCGTGCTTTTATTTGCCGCTGTTAGCACTGCTAGGTCCTCGCACCACCCTGCTCTTCCTCCTAGCTTCCTGGGTGGGCGGGGTATGCGGCATTCAACTGTTCCATTTACAGCACCAATGCAATGCAGCATACCGTGTAAAAGGAGCTGAAAATCATTCTACATGGGATGCAGGTATGTATGGAAGTACTCATCTACTCATCCCCTGGCCGCTATCTTTCGTGACTTTGGGTATCGAGTTTCACCATATCCACCATGCCTCAACTCGCGTGCCGTCATACAACCTCGCATCTTGTCATGCAGAAGGTGAGGAGACGGACTTGTGGAACAAAGCAGGCGTGAATCGCATTGGAGGACTGCGTGCTATCAAATCCTGCTTCCATGTGCTCTTTGAGGATAATAAGTGGGAGGTGGAGGGTAAGCCTAGTCCACGATTCGTTGCATTTGACATTTACCAAGCTCTGGGTCTACACGACTAGGATGGACTAGTTTTGGGCTAAATAAATAAAAATAAATACTTACTGACTGACTGACTGATTGAAAACATCGAAAATGGTACACATTATACATTTATGATACACGTACGTATGACTAACAAATTTTAAAGGAATTAATGCCTGTGCAAAATATCGAAGAAGAAGATAAAATAAAAAAAATACTTCCGAAGTAAATAAATAATAATATGAGTGGAAGGAGAAAGGGGCTCAGTGTATTGCTTACACTTTACTTTTCGTCTCGAATAACAATGCTGATACGTCGTCCGAATGAGAATTCCTCTTTCTCGTCGCCAGTACCAGTGTCAGTACCTGTGCCAGTCGTAATAAGTTCAGGCAGGTGCTTCGGTGACCGCTCTCCCAATATCTGGTGCGTAAAGGTGTACCTCAGTGGTCCTGCTATCACGTAGAGCGACCTTGGTGGGAGGTAAAACTCTACTGCCTCTAGCTCCTCGTCTTTTGTCACTAAATCTATCCCTTTCCCTTTCCCGTTTCCTCCTATTGTTCGTTCGTTGCAATCACCTATCTCTCCCCTTTTCATTCTCTCTACCTTCTCAACGTCCCCAGCTAGTATCGATGCTGATGCAGACTGACACTCTTTAACACGCTCTAGTCTCATGATCCGTCCGGAAAGCAGACTAAGCCCCGCGATTATACCTCCACTGAACTTAACATTGTCCACATGTGGGTTGATGTGGCCGTCGGCTGCTAGGTCAACCAAATGCGGCACTGAGAACTGAATGGGGGGAGGTCCAGATCCAGGACCATCACCATCTTTCGCCTCTTCGTGATGAGCGAAATGTTCTCTCACAGTATCACTCATACGACGAATCACATTGTTCCACGCATTCTTCTCCTCGTCTCCATTATTATTAATAATAATATTTGTGTTATTAATATCATCATTATCATCCCGTAATTCTATTTCACGGTAATGGAAGATAACATCATCCCAATGAGTTCCTTGATAACGACGCCTTTTCAGCTTGGGGTCGACAGCAAGAACAATGCGTTGTTCCTCTTCTTCACTTATGTAAGAATTCAGGAGTAAAAAACTATTCGTAGGCAATTCCATCCCAGATGGCTTTGATTTTACTATCAATTTCGGGTTAGTTGAATATGACAAAGAAAATATATATGTAACATATACACTATTCTCCTTCTGTTTCAGCCACCCAATCTTCCTTCTGATATGAAATAGAGGAGAACGAAATTGCATTTTTAATCCAATTCTATCTTTTATCTTTCAATTCTTCTTTTTGATTCTATTATTACTTTCTTGATGCAAGGCAAGGTTTGAAGTACTTAGCAAGGATTCAAGAAATTCTGCTCCAGCAGTGGTTTCCATTTTTTTCCGGTTCCCCCAAGCCTCCATGGGCCTCCACTTCCTGGCCAAACTCCAGGAAAAATAGAGGGATCGTACTTCGTTTTTAAGGGATTGCTTCCTTGTTTTAAGATATAAAAGACTTTGATTTGTAATAAAATGAATCCATGTATTGATGAAGGGTCTAATATTGCTCGTTTGATCGAAGCAATCGAGAAGATAGACCATGAAAGTACGATATTTAAGTTAAGTCCCTATAGGATGTATAAAAACACAAAAGACGAGTATGCACAAGAATGTGTCCAATTGCGCAAGGCTGGGATTATTACATCTTATGAACAGTATGCGAATTACTATGGAATCAACAAGTTTACATTGAAATCTTGGTGTATTGGTGGTGCTTTTCTAAGTCGTATTGTGCGTCCTACAATGGAAGATCGAATTCGTTGTATAAAAGAGTTTTTTAGACAAAAGGAAGCAAAAATTGTATCATCAGCTAAAGAGTATGCACGTATCCAGAACGTGAATATTCACACTTTTAATGATTGGATGGAAAAATATAAAATGAATATTCAGCAATCAGGCTCCGATTCTTCAACAATTGAGACTAGTAGTAACATTAGTATTACTAGTATTCGTGCACAATCTCATCAGAGCTACGAGTGGTACAGTGAAGACTTTGAGCGTGAGAAGCAGTTAGGATTAGTGCAGTCAGCTGCTCAGTATGCTAGAAAACATAACTTGAATATTGGTAGTTTCCGCAAGTGGCGTTTAAGAAGCAAGGGAGTTGCAGTCAAAGCCGAAGCAGATGCAGCTGGTAGCAGCACTTCTAATGATTCGCTTAGTGGTAACTTTAGTAATAGTAGTGATGATGAGCAACTTCATGAGCAAGACCAGTATCAAGAATGAATGCAGTGACTGACGATGCGCAAGGATTTATAATGGAATGAAAATAATGTAAAAAATATAATGATATAGGTTCCCTTTGTTTGTCAAATCTTGTGAGACTGCGTTCTTAGTAGATTTACTCTATTCTTTTTATCAAGAACAGTATGTTTACTAATCGTAGATCTCATTGTAATTACATTTTGGGTAAACTGATTTAAAAAACTTTACCAAATTAAAAAAGAATCAAATTTACAGGAGAAATCCATTTTAGCCGCTAGAAAATATTATATGATAATGAGTTTGAGGCATTAGCCGGTTGCTATTAGAATATACTTCGAATTATAAAATATAGTATGAGCTATCGGCTAGAAAATATAAAATATAGAATGAGCTAATAGCTCTCGGCTAAAGCATCAAGCTAATTTTATATATTTTATATATCGGCCTCAAGCTCATATTATATGAATCCGAAGAAATTACTATTAATTAAAGCTATCAGCTAAAGCCTCAAGCTCTTTACCATATTATACACATTTATAGCTATTGGTTAAAGCCTCAAGCCGGTCTTTCGGTTCATATTGGTACCAACAGAAAGCGTTGGGCTTTAGCCCGATGCTATAGGTATTTTCTAGTGGCCAAATCTACGATAAATGGTTTTTAAACCGAGGTTTACTCTATCTATAGTGTAGTGCGCTTGATAGTGTCGATATTCTTCTAATTTTCAATTAATTCTAATACTACATATACGGATAAAAACCCAGCTAGATAAATGATGCTACCGATGTTCTGTCCTGGTTTTTTAAAAGATTATTTTATGAAGTATAAGAAGTAGAAACTCTTTCGGGTTATTTGTAACTTTGAAGAGAAATTTATAATAATTAAAACAATATACTGTAAATGGATCCACTACTGATTGTGTACCATAGGTATTTATTTATTATACTCGCTAGAAGCAGTCGTGAATATAATACTTGCATCCAATAAGTATATCCTTTGTTGTGTGTGTGTGTGTGTGTGTTTAAGTCCTGCCTCTCTGTGGTGCCTGTCTGTCTGCCTGCCTGCCTGCCTGCCTGCCTGTCTGCGGTGATAGTCAGACCTTCCAATTCATAGTCATAGTTAGGTAGGAAGACCCTACTTCCTTGTTGCACCAGCCTGGCCCAATACTGACATTCTGTGAATGGAAATGTAGTCTGCCCAACCTGAATATATCTTCACTCGCAGATAGGTAGCTGTAAGGCGAGGTGGGACTTGCAGAGATAAACGTTGTACATCACCATCACCATCACCCGCTTCTTCCTTGCATACACTTTCCCAAGTATTCGCCTGGGTTCCTTCGCATTTTGACAACTCAATGGAACGGATCCCTGTAGCTACAAGATCAATGCTTTTCACTAAACTCGGTTCACCCAGTTGTAATATTAATTCCTGTGGAAATGAACCAGTACTCATCCAAAACGTATTTGTATCTTCCATGATTGATTTTGGAGGATGACTCACATCGAATGAGGATGCTGAAATGACCGATGCACCAGCTGATTCAATTGCCAACTCCATTCTGATGAAGAATGTTTTAAATTTATGGCAGGGAAAATGAGGCAGCGCGAAAGCCAGGCAAGCTTTAGAATGGTTTTCCGCCTATATGACTTTATGACGACCTAAAACACTATTTGGAAGTTATAAGTTCTTCGTTATCAAAATTAGCTACCTCGCTTCTAAATAGCCAAGTTTCATGTATTTTTTATATCTAGATCATCCGTTATTACCGGTTCAAAAAAAGGGTCCCTCTAAAATGCCAAAAGGCAGAAATAAACAGGGCCCATCCACCACCGAGTCCCCATCATCTCATCCAAAGAAGGCGGTGGCTTCTAGTCTAATAAGCATTTCTTTCTTAAATTTTATCCTTTCCTTCTATTAAGATAGAGCTAAGGATAGTAATAACTGCTTTTCAAGTAAATATACGAGTGTAAGGGTATACATTTTCAAAGGAGTAAATTTGTAAAGATAATGGGCAATCGACCAGGAAAGCCGGCACATTTGGAGACGCCTCAACCTTTCTTCAAGCGGGATGATATTATATTATCCCCAGACTGTTGTTTCGGTTTGGATCGCGATGTGGTTTGGAAAGAAACAGTATTAGTAGGAGTGCTTGATTTGATTTTCCATCTCCCAGGCTTTTTCGATACGATTTATGGACTCCCTCCTATACGAACATCGAAAAAGAATGAACAAGAGTTCTTTTTCGCTATGCAAAAAGCATTCATTGAACGTGTGAATGGAAATAGTCAAGATTTTGTGAATATAAGTGGAGTCGCAACTGCTCTAGTCGCTTGCAATGTCTCGTCGATGGCAATCACGGAGGATGCTACTTTACTATACAAGGCCATAGTTCGTATTATTATACGCGCTGTGCCCGATTTAAGGAGCTTTTTTACGTTTCGAGTAGTCCAGGATCTTATGCCAATGGACCTCGACATATGTATCCCCATCCCCGTTTCCTGTATTCCACCCAGTAGCAGTAGTAATAGTAGTAGCAGTAGTAGTAGTAGGGAACAGAAGATCAACTCGACTTCCATCGGTAGATCTCTTAGCTCTTTCTTCGCGTCGAAGGCGGGTCAAACCATCACCGAGTCTTCTCCAGTACTTGCCTTCACTCTCACGAGTGCTGCGATGCTACAGGCTGTCATGAAAGGAGCTACTGTTGCAAGCTTCTCTTATCCTCACACGTTGGATTTGTCACTGTATACTGTTACTATCCCGGGGACTGAAGGCGGTCTGCTCTATGAACTTCAAGCTGTATTACTAGTAAACGGCTGCGATGAGCAAGGACAAGGACAAGGGCAAGGACAGGGGTCTAAAGGGAGTTCTAGTGTTGATAAAGTCCAATATTACTACAGATGCACCGATCCATCACCAACATCGACATCATTGCAACCTGTCCGTAAGTGGTATTTGAGTGGCCGACCTGCTGTACTACTAAGCAAGGACTCTGACGCACTGACTCCGCCCCCTGGAATGCAACCAGCAGTACTAGTGTATGTTCAGAGAGGGGTAGATCAGCAACAGAGTGACCAGTGGGACCGCCTCCGCCTCGCCCTGATGGCAGAACGCACCATAGGAGAGCTTGGTATGCACCCTGCCGACATTATGTCCGTCATGAGCAATCCTCAGGTAGTCGTGTCCGCAGCAGCACAAATGGGGGTTGTGTTGACTCAGGCAGAGGCAGCAGCTGTGAGCCAGGGGACTTTTCCATTGCCGAAATCTATCTTCCAAAAGATTACGACTGTTGTTGGAACTTGCCCCGGGGCCAGTAGTGCTATAGATGTTAGTAGTATTAGTAGTAGCAGCATTATTAGTAATAGTAGTAGTAGTAGTAGTAGTAGTAGTAGTAGTAGTAGTAGTAGTAGTAGTGCCCATGGGACGCTCTCTGCAATATCAGCAGCAGGGACTTCATGTCAGCATCAGGGGCTCGCAATTCCTAAGGGCTGCAAGTATTATAAGGCCGAGTCTTGGAAGGGGAGTGTGCCTGATTATGCCTTCAAGCAGGGAGCCGAGGGATTAGGATACTACCTTGACAAGGACAAGGACGAAGACGCGGACGCCTCTAAGAAACAGAAGCAGGCGGCTAAGCCAGCAGTAAAGGCCAAGGGACACGGTGATGATGACGATGACGATGACGACGACATGCCACCGCTTGTGCCCCTCTCCAGTCGAATCGCATCAAAACCCGCTACCACTACTCCTCCTGCTTCCATCGCTCGTTCTGTTCCTAAAGCAGGTAGTAAGTCGAACAAGGCGAGAGCAAAAGCTGCAAAAGCAGAAGATGATGATGACGATGATGATATGCCCGCATTGGTTCCGCTTAACAGTAAGAGTAGTAAGGCCCAGCCGCACTTACTGTCACAAACACAGGCAAAGTCTGTTAAAGCCGGCGTTTGGGGTGATTTGTATAGTAATCGCCACAGTACTACTACTAGTAGTAGCAGTAGTACTGGTGGTAGTGGCAGTGGTGAAGGTTCTGGCGCCTCTTTTGCTGATTCGAATCGCGCACTTATGACAATGGATATCAGTGACGGGGAGGATGACGACGATGATGATGGTGATTATGACGATGAGAATGATGACGACGACTACTGTGAGGATGATGATGATGACGATGATGATGATGATGATGATGACGATGATGATGATGATGATGACGATGATGATGATGACGTCGACTTTGAATATGATGAAGACGATGATGATGATTTTATTGGTATAGGTCACGACGCAGAGTCTTACAAAAGCTACCGCCAAATATTCCAAGATCTTGTTCCTCCGCGCTCTTCTCGTTCAAATAGGTGTATATGTATCGCTTGCAAACGTGAACGAGACACGTGGAAACGTGAGCTGCAGAGACGCATTTTCCAGCGGCATCAACAAGATCTAATTGCGGCGAAGAAAGATGAGAAGAAACGACCTCCTGGTACTGGTACGATCCCTTTCTCCCCTGCTGCTCAGCTGACTGATCATACTGTGCGACAAGCGAGTGGAAAGTACAAATACATCATCAATCTAGTAGGTAACATTTCAGCAATGCCTTCTTATTTAAATAAATCTGCCGAAGAGCTCCGCTGGGAAGATTACTATACTCAAAAGGCTGATCTGAAGACACTCCATTCTCGCCTCACACAAGATAGGATAGCACGTGAAAAGGAAGCACAAGGCGCTGTTTCGATGGCAGCGGAGGAGAAAAGCACACGGAAATGGCAGATGGCTTTTATGAAGGCAAAAGGTGAGTTCCGAAAAGCTCAAATACAGTTTACTGCAGGGCAGCGGTCGGCAGCAGCTGCTGGTGTACAAGCAGCACTGGATATTTGTGGTGGAGGAGCTGAAGTGGCGCACTTTTATCTTCTCAAGGCTAGATGCGCTCCAAAAGATCTGGTAATGGTCAGTTTGGCATGCGAAAAGGCTATTGCGTGGCGGCCTGATCTAGCCGAAGCACATTACCTGCTAGGATGTACAGCTCTGCAGTTAGGACAGGATTTTACTAAGGCCGAGAAGCATTTAAGGCGTGCGCAAAAGTCATGTCCGGCATTGTTTGATCCTGACCATGAGATTATGAAGGAGTTTTCTTGTCGTTGCGGACTTGATTCTATTCAACTAGCTGGTGAACATGCAGTTCAGCAGAGGAATAGTCACCTTGCGGAGGCGAAGAAGGCTGATGGAAACCTAGCACTGAATGCGAATAAATTCCGCGACGCCGAAGACCTCTACAGCGATGCAATTGCTATATGCCCATCTGGCACTGGATCTCACATATACTACTCTAACCGTGCTGAAGCGAGGCTACAATTTGCACGTGAAACGGAATCCCTTGATAAAGAGTTAGCGATCGAGAAGCTCGAGGCTGCCATCGAGGATTGCAATAAATCACTTATGATGTCTCCTGGTTATACTAAGGCTCGCTTCCGTCGGTTTTTCTGCTCTGGTCTATTAGGCTTCCTAAAGGACGACCTTGATAATGCTTTGGAGGCTTTCCGAAGCGCACAGGATCTTGATCCATCTAATCCTATTGTCAAGAAGGAGGTTCGTCGAGTAGTGACTGCCATTGATGTTGTGAGAGCAAGAGAGTACGAGAATAAGGTAAAACTCGAAGTCGAGTTAGAGGCAAAGCGGAAAGAAGACTTAGTTGTGAAAGAAAAAGAGGTCAGCGAAGAGAAGAAAAGACTTGATGAGCTGAAGCGCAAGGAGAAGGCGGAGAAGGAAGAAGCAGTCCGCCTTGAACGAAAGGAGCTCAAAGCTCAGCGAGACCGCGAGAAGGCTGAAAAAGAGCGTCTAGAAAAAGAGCAGCGCAAGCTTGACCTTGAACGCTTATCTGCAGAACGTGAACAACAGCGACTTGTGAAGGAAAAGGAGAGGGCGGAGGAACGAGAGCGTCGCCGAGCCGAGAAGGAAGCTCAGCGAGAGCGACTCAAGATCGAACAAGAGAAGATAGCTGCTCTCCTGGCTGCAAAGGAACAAGAGGAGAAGGAGAAGAAGAGGCTTTTCCAAGAGGAAATGGACAGAGCATCGTCAGTAGTGAAGTCCTTTAAGGAAAAAGAAAAAGGGGGAAATAATGGCGAGAAGTCATCCTCTAGCTCTAGTTCAAGTTATAGTTCAAGTTCTAATGCCCCCTTAATCTCTGCTGCTCCTGCTGCTGCTGCTATTATAGGGATTGGTGAGAAGGCATCTTCTAAGGCAAGAGTCAGCGGTGTCACTGCTGCGGGAGCAGGCACTGGCGCTGCTACCACGCGCCCTAACGCATCGAGCCTAGACGCTATCATGGCCTCCATTGGGGGCAGCAGCAGTACTAGTAGTACTATTAGTAAACCATCCGTCACTGTCACTGCTACTAATGTATCAGACTCAGCCTCTACTAGTACCAGCACCAGTACTAGTAGCAGTGCAAGTACCAGTGCCACAGCCACTACTGGTGCTTCCGTGTCGCCTCCTTTGCCGATCCTCACCCAACACATCGACTGTCCTCACGCTAAGGTGGGTATTGTCATAGGTGCAAAGGGAGTCATCATACAGGAGGTCATGAAGCGCACAGCCTGTAAAGTAGTAGTGCACCAAACGGACTTTCCGGAGGGTTTACCCAGACGGGTTGTTTTCACAGGCACACAAGCCCAGATTGATGGTGCAAGGAGGTTGGTACTCAAGATTATTGCAGAAGGACCGGATGCGCTAAAAGACAAGGACGCACACAAGGAGCCACCCAAGCCGGGTGCTCTCGCTACCACTTCTGCTCCTTTCGCTACTGTGGATGTTGTTTCGAATGGTGGCGAGAAAGTGGGGGTCAAGGACACGGATCTATCTGGCTTTCTGGATTCTGCTCTAGGCATTGATAGCAAGGATAGGGGCAGAGTGGCCGGTAAAGCAGGTACTACGTCCCCTTCGCCCCCTACATTGCCCGCTGTCTCCTCTCTCACGCCCACTGGCTTGACGGCCCCTCTCCCTGTGGATGACGTCAAACCGGCAGAGTGGGGCCCACGTGGCTCAGGAGTGCAGTCCAAGACAAAGACAGGTGTAGAGCTATTTCGTCCGTCACACTCACCTGCGTCTACTACTGTTGAGTGTTCGACTGACGACTACTTACTGCAATTCCCTGCTGTAAACGAGCGAGAACTGTACGAGACAGGAGCAGGTGCTGCTGCTACTGGTGCTGGTGCTGGTGCTAGTGCAGGTAGTAGTAGTAGTAGATCAGCAGTCAAGCCTTCTGCAGCATCTGCCCCAATCTCATCTGCATCATCGTCTATCACCCCCCCAGGCCTGTCAGCCCCCCCACGGCCCCGCGCCACTGCCACTGCCACTGCCACTGCCACTGCCACTGCTACTACTACTGCTACTGCTACTGCTGTACCCAGCACTACCACTACCACTACTACTACTACTACCAATCCTTTCGCAATATCTCTAGGAAGCTTAGTTGGTGTTGGTGCTAGTGCTGGTGCTGGTACTGGTGCTGTTAATGGAACTGGTGCTGGTGCTGGTGCTGACGATGATGACGATGATCCTTTGGGTGACCTTGGGGACTTCTCTGCCCTTATGTCGAGCGCCACTGCTGCCCTCTCTCAGACCCAGCCCCATATCCATAGCCAAGGGTCAGGCTCGGGTTTTGGGGGCCTCGGCTCGATTGGTGGTATTGGAAATGGATTCTCTTTCGATGGATTCTCAGGGTTAGGGTCAGGGCAGCAGCAACAAGGCGGGCAAAGCGTCTTTTCGGGACTAGGGTTACCAATGCCTTCCACACTCCCTACCCCCCCTACCCTACCCTACATGCCCATGGATAGTGGTATGATGGATGGTCTTGGTCTTGGTATGGGGAATGGTGTTGGTGGAATGGGTGACAGTGGATTCGCTGGGCTATTGGGCGGGTTGGGGCTCGGTAGTGGTGGTGGTGGTACTGACACTGGAGGCTATCCTGGTACAAGTAGTACTGGCTCTCTATACTCCCCGGTACCGCCGTCTCAAGATGGGGGGCTTTACGACCCATTTAGCTCCATGCTACGCGGCCTGTCCGATTCTTTCGGTGACAGTGGTAGTGGTAGTGGTAATGGTAGTGGCGATGGAACTGACGCTAGGTCTTTTGGCGGACTCATCGGTAGTGGACGTGGAATTGGAGTTGGCGTAGGTTCCAGTCCCATGACGTCGATGCCAACTAGTAGTGCGAATAGCCACCCCTCTGCCACCTCTCCTGCTCCTGCCCCTGCACTTGCACCTGCTCCTGCTGCTGCTGCTGCTACTCCCAGTCCTCCTCCCAACACGACTAGGCCAAAAGGTCTTCCTGTAGTGGCCTCTTTTGGGGGGATTGCTGCCTCGGACGGCACCATTTCTCAATACGATCTCATTGCAGCTGATGCAGTACCAGAGCTGGGTGAGCTGTCGCGACTAGGCATGCTGCTATACAGCTGCCGCAATGATAATGACTGGGCGCAGTACAGTTTGCGTCTCGTGCCGCACGTGCATTCATATCTCATGGCTAAAGAAGGATCGTTTTTCAACACACTTCGTTCTATTTGTGGATGTGAAATGACAATTAAGGAGGAAAGGCAGCAGCAGTACTTGGTGTACCTTCGCGATGAGCAAGGAAGCGACACTACTGATGCCTTGCTGCGTAGTCTCAAGGTTCTCAACAGCTGGCTACCCATGCGAGCATGAGGTTGAGTGGGTCATGGAACCAATATTACTTACATAAATATCGTAATGAAAATAAAATTATCAAGGGAGATGTGTTATGTGAATATAAAATGTGCTACGTCAATGCAATGAAAGAATGAATCAATCAAACATGAATGCGAAGTGGTATTATAAAATGAAGTATTTTCAATTAATTTTTACTTTCGTTATCAATAATATTTTTTTTTTAAAAAGCACCCAAAACTCTTATTCATTCCTCGTCTCTTCCTTTCACTACTCACCCACCTCCTCTCTATTTACCGACCAATAACTTACCTTACTTCTAACATCCTTGGAATGTTTATTTTTGTGTACTTCGTATGAGAATTTATGCATGTGAATATGTATATTCCATCTTCTTCATTTGTCTTTTTCCTATGTATTTTCCTTTCTACCAGGCCTCATCCCAATAACCCAATAAATTAAACTTGCTAGTCTCGATAATTCTTTTTAGATACAACCACCTTTATTTATTTATCTCCAATCATAGTAGCAATTTGATCATTAGAAAGCCAACTTTTCTTCTGCTTCTTGCTAGAAAGCGTTTCATCGAGTACTTTGTTAACTAACGACGCATCTAACACCGCTCCTTCAGTACCGTAAGCAGCAGCCTGCCATGCGATCGCAAGTTTAGAGATCTCACGCCCAGAATAGCCTTCGGTCTTGATAGCAATTGCTCGTAATAGCCCTTCGTCAACTCCCGAAACAGTAATCTGTTTGGCTCCCATTGTAGCGGACTTGGTGTACATATCCAAATATTGCTCAATCATCTTTAATCGCTCGTCATAACCGGGTAATTCGAACTCGACCATTTCATCAATGCGATCATTGATAGCCCAGTCGAACTGCTCCGGCTGGTTAGAAGCATAAACGACCATGAAGTTCGTGCTGGCCTCGCCCGTGCGGTACAAGAAAGCATTAAGAGCATTTCGCATATCTTCTGAAATCTTTTCAGTGTTTCTCTTCCTTAAGAAAGCATCAGCTTCATCAACAAATAAAAGAACACCCTTCGAAGACGTTTTGGCCCAATCAAATACCTTATGAATCTCAGTGACGGCGTCTTTACCTAGAGGTGCTACATCACCACCGGTCAAAATAGCATAGTCCAGCCCACTAGATGCGGCGAGGCCCTTTGCAAACATAGTCTTCCCTGTACCAGGGGGACCATGCAGCAGTACGTGTCGGAATGGGGCACGATTGGCCTTCGTATTGGCGGTACTAATAGCAATGCGCCCCAATCGATCGGAGAGGTTGGGTTTGAGAATCACCTTATCTAGTGCGTTGCCAGTGGTAGTATTGCCCCACAATGCTCGCACAGGGGCAGTAATAGCACTGGTGGCCTTGCTTATAATGTTCTTCTTTGACGTCTCTCTCACCAGAGATGGCTTGGCAAAGCGAGCTAACACGATGCGACCTGTTACCTTGGAAGTCTCACGGAAAGCGAAGAAGGCAAACATCAGTGCAGCACCAGTAACTGCTGTATTTTGCAACTTCTCTCTGTCACTAATAAAGGAGTTGAAACCATCACCGATGGTTTGTCCTGCCAGTTTGATGCTCTCCAGCACAGTCTCGCGCATATCCGCAGCCTTGTTCTTATCTCGCTCTCTGACAATATCAGCATTCTGTCGCTCCTGACGAATGCGCCCTTCTGTCTCGGCTTTCGCACGAGCCATTTCTGTCTGTTGCCTTAGCTCTGCTTCATATTCTAGAGTCTTTTTACGGATTTCCTCTTGTCTCCGAAGACTTTCTTCCGCTTTCTGTCGCTCTTGTTCTTGGATCTGACGTTGAGCATTAATTTGCTCTACCATTCGCTGTCTCTCCAATTTGTCTGAGTAGTCAGCACGCTGCTTATGGTGCTGAGATTGGCTCTCTTGTAGTTTTTCAGCTGCAATTTGTTCTTCATGAACCCTGCGAATGGCAAGTTCTTGTTCCATAGCCTTAAATTTCTGGCGCTCAACATCCATTTCTTTCTGTTTAGTCAACTCCTGTGTCTTAATAGCACTCAGAGCTCCAGCAGCATTCTTTGACTTGTCGAGTTCCTTAGCTGCCTTTGCGGCTCGCTCAAGTGCGGCAGGATCGAATCCATGGACCGACGCGCCTCCTCCACCGGTTGATCCAGCATTGCCTCCGCTCTGCTTGCCTCCGCTTTCACTGTGTTTGTTATTAATTTGTTATAAAATGATACAAAGAATGGAAAAAGAATGAGTTAGAATGACAAGTTGTTTTGATTGAAGATGGAAGCATTGCAAAACTGTGGAAGCCTCATAAAGCTTGCAAAATAATATATTCTTACCTTGCTCGTACAGCTTCCTCTGCGGCTGTGGGTTTCTTGTCACCGCCACCACCGAATCCAGCAAACATTTCGATTCAGATTGAAGTTCTTTGCAGGAAAAACTGCAAAATAGCTCTGTGTAATCGCCGATCACCGGTTTGAGTAAAGTCTGGAAGTGGTGTCCGGTGAGGCAATATTGAAAGTTGAAGGTAAAGCAACCACCATATCGGATATTTCACATTCCTACCCCTAGCACTAATTCGTTATGATAAATTCTCCACCTTGCAGAACAAATCTCTGGAATAGTAAACTCCACGATGTTGATCCTGAATGGGACAAATTAATTGGAGAAGGAGCCTTTCGTACTGTGTATTCGGGTATCTACCGTGGCGGTGGTAGGAATACTCAACAAGCTGTGTGCAAGATATTCAAAGACGAAGGAGGGAAGAAGAAGGAGTATGTTGATGATAGCGTCGCTAAAGAGTGGTTTGAAGCTGATAAAGAGGTGACGCGCTTGTGCCTTGCATTTGCAGATGAATGGAATCAAATATGTCAAAAGGGTTGGGAGATAACAGTCAACCGTGGCGATGTTAAGCGCATGTGGTTCACTACTAAGGATCAGATAACGGGCGAGGATTACTCATCATTCAAGTCAGTACTCGTCGAGCCTTTCATTCGGGACTTTTGTAAGTATACGTCCAACAATGGGTATATTAATAGAAAACATAAACATGTCCAACGTTTAGTCTTAGAAGCATTTTCTCACTTTACCTACCACCTGAGCAGCGGAACCTTACTCGTATGCGACTTGCAGGGGCATCGACGCAAAGCCATCAATGGTAAGACCTCTCGCTTCGAGTTGACGGACTTGGCCATTTGCTCCCGCTCTGCCGCTTATGGCCCCACTGACCTAGGCGAGAAGGGTATTGATAGTTTCTTCGCCAACCATAAATGCAATAAGTTCTGTAGTATAGGTCATGTTAATGGTATTGATAGTAGTAGTAGCGGTAACATTGGCTCTGTTTTCCAAGGCATCGGTTTCGGACCTGTCGAGCCGCCAGCGTGGATCATTCCGTACCACCCGAAGCAGTGGTTTCCCAAGCGGCCTAGCTCCACCATGCTCTCGAGTGCGATGAATGAACACCTCTCTCTGACGAGCAAGGTGCGCTTCAAAGAGCATCCGATTGAAATGGGGCAGCTGGAGATGGTTCAAGAAGGCGACGAATATTCAGATAATGATGATGATGATGATGATGATGATAGAACTGTAGATAATGATGACGACGATGATGATGATGATGAGGAGGAGGAGGAGAAGCAGATGGAGGAGGAGGGTAAGCCAACTAAAGTATGTCGCTACTTTGCTTCGAAGGGTTATTGCTGGTTCGGTGATAAATGTCGATTCCTCCACCACCACCAACTTGACTTTGACTTTTGTGATGGCAGTGATAAAGAAAATGAAATTGGTAGTGATAAGGATGCTTTGAATATGGAGGATGAGGAGGAAATGGATATTGACTCGAAAGATTGTGATGGAGATGAGATAGATTCTTACCAAACCGTATGCTGGTGTGTGTTGAGTTGTTGCAGTCGTAAAAAGGCCAGATTCGAAGGTTGGACACCAGACGCTGGTGTCAATGCGCTTTACTTCCAAAAAGCGAGTGTGGCTGATATTGATATTAATTACAAGCAAGTTCGCGATGTAGCTGTTCATCAAGGATTTATCGAACGCGGGCGTCGTTCAATAACCGGACTTGGGCCTGATAATGTTGTCCTGCTCGACCACGAGGGGCGCCCCCCTTTTGGTGTCCCTGTGCAGCACCTATCAGGTGAGATGTACGTTCGTTTGACTGCAATTGGTATGAAAGTAGCAGAAGGCAGTGTTTTCAGCCAAAACTAGTATCTATGGATATAAATTACTTTGGTAAAGTTTATTATTAATCAATAAAGTAACACTGTTGGTGCATTTTTTGGGTTTGCCTGGCTTCCACTCGAAGGTTTTTTCAATTTTAATCTTTATATTCCAGGAATTTGATCGATTTCTTCGTTAATTGAGTACTATGGGTCTTTTAGACAACCAGAGGTTTATGGGTGTCTTGCTTCCGTTGGTAGACTATGTGATGCTCGATCTAGTGTACAGTGGAGGGTCTTTTTTCTGGTTTCTCGAGAAGATTTACTCATGGACCTTTGATTGGCTTTTTAGAATGAAAGGACCGAAGAAGAAGACACAAAACGTGAATGGAAAGGAAAATGAGGAAGATGAGGATTGGGAGAACCCTCAAGTTGTGGGTCGTAATCGACGGAGGAGTCATACACCTCTCAAGTCCTTTTCTTCTCCTGACGTAGCTCATCAATTCTGGGGAACACAAGATAGATCTTCGCTGATGCATCTATTAGATACGAACATACTTCATTTGACAAACAACTACGCTCGTACACTCGATGAACGTGAGTGTCGGTGGTCTTTTTGTCTAGTTGGATCTCCAAATAGCTGTCCTGAAGGCTGGTTAGAACCAGGCTTTAAAGACTCTAGCAGTAGCACTAGCAGTAGTAGCAGTAGTATCTTTAGCAGTAACAGTGGAGGTGTATGGGAAGAGATGGTTCTGCCCAGCCACTGGCAACTCAATAATCACGATGTCCCGATTTATACTAACACCTCCTATCCCTTTCGGTTCGACCCCCCGAGAGTCCAGCGTGACGGCACCTGGCAGGTTACAGACTGCGATGCTGGTCTTGGCGGCTGCCCTGATTGCACTGCACCTCTTTCCCCCATGGAACCAGGTCCGAATGCCACT
>JACKZZ010023772.1_pt1 | contig 21288 bp, 22 predicted proteins | sample 8027871 | NCBI WGS metagenome assembly JACKZZ01 (sample SAMN15724774, study PRJNA655200) | protist metagenome | isolation source: fluorescence activated cell sorting (FACS) single amplified genomes of... | place: USA: West Boothbay Harbor, Gulf of Maine | collected 2000-07-19
GAAGCGATTCCGCGGCGGTACGCCACAGATAGTATACCTGATCGCCAAAGCCCCCGAGCAATGGCCTTCGCAGCGAGGAAAAAAAAACTCGCGCACGCCGTGCGCTTCATAAAAAAGAAGGGCGCCGCGCCTTCCTCAGCCACCAAAAAAAAAATTTGGTTTGGCGCGGCGCGTGTTTTGTTTATTTTCCGTTGCCGGACAGGTGCGGACCTGCAGCATTTTTTCCTTTCGTCAGAACTTAAACCAAACAAAAATAAAAGGCGCGAAGCTTTTGCAATGGCCATTCCCGCGGTCCTCTCGGAGAGAAAAGCTGACGGAGCAACTTCAGCAGTTCCAATGTCTTTGCTTCGCCCTCCGTTTCTGCGTGACAAATTTCCAACATGGATGAAAATTTGTCGCGCTGAATGCACTGCCGCACCGAATCGCCGCCATGCCATTTCGACTTTCCCTCATCGAGGAAAGGCGAAAGTGGGCACTTCAGCTTTCCTGTATCGAAGGAAAATCGAAGTGGGTGCTTCCACTTTCCCTCATTGAAGCAAGGAGAGTTGAAGTGGCTACTTCCACCTTCCCTCATCTGTCATGCAGTTTTCGACAAAACCGCCACGCAGTTTTCACGTCTAGGCGAAAACTGCATGACGATAGTAGTTGCGTTGCTAGTCCTGTGCCAGTCTGTCGCGGGGCATGTTCGGGCGTTCCGGGCAGTGCTATGCGCACCCTTCGGACCCCGCACCCCCCGGGCTCGGTAGCGCGGCCTGTTAAGCATGACAAATTTCCATGCTGGAAATTTGTCACGTAAAACACATCAAATTGCATGACAAATTCCCATGTTGGAGAATTTATCACGCAAAACATATCAAATTGCTGAGCCTGAATTTGAGATGGCTACTTCCCTCGTCGAAGGAGAGTTGAAGGGGCTATCTCAACGCTCCTCCATGCAGGAAAGTTGAAGGAGCCACTTCAGCAACCTTCGCACCTCTTTCGTCCTTTATTTCTGCGTGATAAATTATTTCCAGATTTGAAAACTTGTCATGCAGAAATGATTTCCAAATTTGGAAACTTGCCAAGCAGAAATGAGGGGCACGGGAGGCCAAAGCTGTTGAGTTGGCCACTTCGACTTTTCCCCCATCGGAGTTAGGAAAGTTGAGTTGGCCGCTTCATCGTCAACAGTTTGCCGCTCATTTCTGCGTTGCAAATTGCCAACCATGGCGGCAATTTTTACACGCAGAAACGAAGGACAAAGGTTTTTCCTTCGTTTCTGCATTTGTAACGCAGGAATGCAGGAGGAGAAAACATAACAGGGGCCACGTCAACTTTCTTTAGATGAGAGACAGTTGAAATGGCCACTGCAACGGCTTCCTTCGTGCTTCTTTTGTCCCTCATTTCTGCACCACAAGTTTCCAACTTTGGAAAATTGTAACGCAGAAGTGAAGGACAAGGACCACTAGGACAACAGAGAGTCAAAGTAGTTGAAGTGGCGGCCGTCTCAACGTTCCTCCGATGGAGGAAAGTTGAAAGTAAGAGCCACGTCAACAGTTTGTCCTTCGTTGGTTTCTGCATTGGCATTACACATTGCCAATCATGGCTGCCCCCCGGCCAAATGGCCGCAGGCCTGCGCTCGCTGGCGGGCGGGCCCGCGGCCGCGCGTGGCCGCGGAGGCGATCGGCGATTGATGGAGGGACGTTTCGATGTTTCGCACTCAACGGCGACTTTTTCGATCCAGAGGTAACAAAAAACATATTTTTTGTAACGTTGCTGCCGTACTACAAGGTGAACGAATGGGTGGAATGAAGGAGATAGAAGCGAACAAAAAACTGTCCGCGCTATGGCATCAATATCAAAATGGCGCTCTGCTTTGCATGGATTCAATGAGTTGGATTTTCATCATGATCAATCACAGGTAGATGGCCTCGAGGGAGTAGTGGACGTTTACAAGAAGACACTGCCAATAGTAACGCTACACGGCCCCACCGAGTTTCGCGAAATAGTGCGTCTGGCGGCAAATCTGGCCGAGCCGTACAAGGACCCAGAACAGGAAGAGGACATGAAGTACTGAGTTTCGGATCGCTCGTGTTTTTTGTATATTAGTTGCCGTCCATCCATTGCCATTTCCATTCCTTTATTTCCTAGTTGTCCTCACTTCAATTTGTAGCAAACTGGATTTCATACTATTGCTACAAGTTTCATGTTGGCTTTGTTGCTTTCAGTTGATCACTTTCAGTTCTCATTCTCACATGGAAGATGTCATAAAATTGCATAAGCCAGTTCTGGAAAAGGCTGAAAAGAACCGTGCACGCACGAGAGCACGGGGTCTTCACCCTCTTTGGGGACGATGATCCCTTGACGAGGACTAAAAGACGAAATCTACTGTTGGCAGGTATTTCATCCTGTTGATCTTGACGGACGGCGTGATCAACGACATGCAGGATACGATCAACGAAATTGTGCGGGCATCCCGATTTCCCATGTCGATCATTATTGTGGGGGTCGGGGATGAGGATTTCGCCTTGATGGACGAGCTCGATGCCGATGAGGAGCCGTTGTACTCCACCAGCGAAAACGTGTACATGGAGCGCGATATCGTCCAGTTCGTGCCGTTCGCTGACTTCAAAGACCGCAGCTACCTGGAGCTCGCGATGTGCACGCTGGACGAGGTACCGCGTGAGGTGACCAACTACTTCAAAAAGAAAAACATCAAGCCGGGGTCAGTCCCGGAGGAAATCAAGGATCTCGCCCGGTCCCAGATCCAGCTGAAGCAGGTGGAGCAGCCCTACGAGATGCCGAAGTTCCTCCAGCAGGAGCGGGAAAGGCTGACCGGTGCGGCGGTGAGTCAAGGCTACCAGCGCGAGGACGTCGAACGGGGGCTGAAGGACGGCGTACCCAGCGCGGAGTTGAGCAGCTTGATCGACATTCTGAACAATCCCGAGTACCGCGTGTTCGGCAATTGCTTCCAGACCGAGTGGAAAAAGATGGCGGAGAAAATAAAAGAGGCCAGGAAGCGCGGCATCGACCTGAACGCCCCGAAAAAGTCGGTAATGCAGTCGAAGTCCATCCGGCAGAGCATGAGCCAGACCTTCGACGAAACGGGCGGCTCCAGTATGGCGCAGCTCACCGCTGGGAGCGAGACCAAGCGGGGATCCTCGAAGGATCTAAGTCACAGTCCATCCAAGCACCAGCTCGACGACACGCGCGGAACAACCTCGGGGACGCCTCATGACCCCGACGATCCGGACGCGAAACCAAAGAAGAAAAAGAAGAAGAAAAAGAAGGAGGATCACGGCGACGACCTGGACAATATCTGCAAGGTGTGCTTCGAAAACCCGATCGATACGGTCATCCTGGATTGTGGCCACCAGGTCGTCTGTCAGAGTTGCAGTACCGACATCGGATCCTTGTGTCCGCTTTGCCGCAACCCTATCGCCAGAATCATTCGAACCTACCAGATCAAGTGATGAACAAGAACACGCCGCGGAGGTTGCACGTTGATGACGGTCCTTCCACACGCAGGAGGTGCGCGGTTCGTGGCGGGATCGACAGATTCTCGTTGTACTAGCTACGCACTGAGCGATGTTGCGCATTGGCATTCGGCTTTGCCTGTCGTTACGCAAAAGGCCAAGTAAGTAGATTCATTTGATGTTCTACGAGCTACACCAAATCGTGCTAGATGATGAGGTACTGCTAACTCGACGCCTACCCACCCGCCCTGCTGGTTGTCTTCCCCTATATAATTACCCAATGTTGCATTCAGTATTCGTATTCGATCCCCTACAAATTTCTGATATCGTGCCTCCCTACACCCTACAATTAGAGATGATAGGTCGAGATGAAACAGGTCTCAAACGACTCTTGCGATTATGCTCACGAAGGCGCCGCGAGCTGCTCGCGCAGTCATCAGTTGGAAATGATCTAACGATTTTTCATCAAAAAGAAAAACGAATTAAACTTCGCCATCGACATCTAATGACCACTTCTTTCGTTGCGCAACATTCGCAAAGGACTAGAGCTTCTTCATTCTCGAGCTGCACTAGCACCCGCAGACGCCCACTTACTTGCTTCTGTACTAGAGTGCTGCATCGTGGTGTGTGCCCTGTAGTTGCTTGCTAACTGCCACCCCTCCAAATCACTACCCCTGTTGTCCCTATTTATCTCCTTCTCCTGCAGGAGCCTGTTCATCTATCATACTCGTGCGGGTCACTGCTTCGGCTCTCCCTTTCGCTGCACGGTCCACAGCCACCGTGACAAGATCGCATACTTGGCATGTATTGGTCAGTGGCAGTGATATATGAGCTTCTTTCGCCTGCTCGAACTCGATGAGAAAGAGAAACAAACTTGCCATCAACGAAAACAAAGCCAAAGGGAGATTGAGCCACCTTGCCCGAGGAACTCGAGCTTCAATAAAAACAAAAGCTAAAAGTAGCACTGTCGTGCTCGTCAAGACCCCATGAAGATGACTTGCGTCAATCTCTCACTCTACTGTTGTACCTAGGCAACATCTTTCCTACCTAACAGCTTTGATCTCAAGAACAAACAACTCACTAGTATTCACAACTTCTACTTCATTCAACAACACTAATCAACTTCAATATCAAGAACAAAGTTCAACAACACTCACCCAATTATCTTTTTTATCAACGCAGTATATTACATCTCTCCACCGGCGCTTTTCGGTCGATATCCACAGGGTGTCGTTGTCGGTGGAGAGTCGAAGACAGGACGCGTCTTCACGATCATCGCGTTGGTTGCAAGCGATGAAGCAGATGAGCATTTGATGCAGCATCTTCAAGGAAATTTATACAATCAAAATTGACGTTGACCGCCTGCCGGCGCGTTCCAAGTGTGTAGGAAATTTCGCGCACGTGTGAGTGGGTGTCAAAAAAATCACTCAAGCGAAGGAACGACGACTACTCTGTGCTGACCGAGGAGTGCGTCAGTGACCACATGCTGACGAAGGTGGACATCTGCCGGCACAGGTGGAGAGATGTGTTCGACGAAGGCAGCTAGAGCAGCTATTGCTTCGTGGCGTACTCCTGGTGTGATTGTAGGCATGTCCGGAAGTTTCCGCATTCAATAAACAAGGGCAGTAGTCCGCAACAGCAGGAGAGATGAGGATGACATAATTTTCGAATAACTTTGCCGAGGTGTCTTCCGTACCTATGCATCATCGAGGCGGGACTGCTTGGATCTGTCTCTGTTTGGTGGAATGCCCGTTACTCTCAGACTTTGTCTCTGTCTGGTGGAATGTGGTGGCCTTGATCCAGCAATGCAAGGCATATTGAAAAATTTTTTTAATCTGCACTGCACAGATCAAATATCAGTTCAGTACACCCGACCTCAACAAACCATGGTTATTTTTTTTCTTTTTGAGAGAGACTGTGCCATGTGTACTACTACTAGCGATCCTAAGCTTGATCGTTTGTGTTTCGTTTTGTTTTGATGTGCTTCATCTTTGTTCGTTTCTTTCTTCATTTCCTAAAAGCAACGAGATCTCCATTGTTTCCGCCAGAAGTTGTGTGGATCGTATAAGTGGATCGGTTCCACCTATGTAAATGTATGGTTCTTCTGCAACTGAATGAAATCGGCTTCGCACAACTCTTAATCAATCTATCTGTCAAACCATATGGTGAATTTTATAAGTGTGACACCATCTTCAATGGCCGATTCCTGTCTAGGGTAGTTAGACTTCCGTGTATGTCGGCGAAAAGAACTAGATCCAAAATTATATTTTGATAATACTTGTTTTTTTTGCGTCTAAGAACAATACCTACGCATACGGCTGTGAAAATCATAACTCTAAAGTGGTATACAATTTCTAAGCTGTTCTTGTGGTGGTGGCACGAAGTATGATGTCGAAGAGTCAAAGTGCCTGTCAACCGTTGCATGATACCGTGAGCAGCAGCACCCTTGGATCGAGTGGGTCCGCCAACACCCTCCTGGTGGCTGCGACCGTCGCGCCGTTCCGAAAATCTAAATCCGGCACACACCTGAACGGCTTGGGGGCAAATTTTTCTGCCTCTCCGGACCAGCGGTTGTCCAACATGGGATTGCTACACCAGGGGAAGGATCACCACGACCATAATGGGTTATCTCACACCATCATGGAGGAAGAAGAGGAGCTTCGCGACGAGGAAGAGTTCGTGCCCGAGCAACACCAGGAAGATGCTTTGAGCAGGAGCTTATGCATTGCAAAAGTATCGTAATCGTACTAGGTATTAGTACAAATTGCATTTCATCTCAGAAATTTGTAAATGCTGACTTAGCTTCTGCTAAAAAAGTAGATTTGTCAACATACAAATGTGCAATTAGTACGAGCGCGTGCGCGATACTCTTGCAAAGGATAGAGCTGGCTTTGTAGCACCCCATTCTTGCTCTTCATCCTGTGGCTGTCCTCTATGGGCGAGGTAAGCTATTCCTATCCGTATACACGAGGAACGTCATTTTTCATGAAATTGAGAATGAGAAAGGATAATTGTGGTTTGTTCCGCAGGATGAAACAAAAGTGGTAATCTTCTTTTTCCCAGTGTAGTTCGGCCCGTTTTTTTCAATGACGTGCAATCGCTACAAATCGATGCTGCTGGAAGTTCCTTCAGCTTCATCTGTTGCTTTTATTTCCGACGTTACAAACAGAAACAAGTAGCTTTTATTTTTAATTTTTTTGAATCCGGAACACAACGAACCACACGACAGGTCTATTTTCCGGACCTGATGAACGAATCGCAGATGAATTACTGGAACTTCAAATATAACGCAGACCTTGCTGACGGGAAGAAGCGCACCTTCCCCCTGAGAGTGCAAAACGCTATTCCCGGAACCCTGCCGAGCACTCTCGGCACGAATGTGCTGTTGGGCGCATCTGGTACGTCGCATGTCGGCTCATCCTTGGCGGCGCTAGGGCAACAGCGGCAGCAAGAAGGTTTGTTGACAACAGACGACTTTCAGCCGGCGCAGCAAATCGATCCCAATGCGGATACCGTCAAAAGCAACGCCCCGCCGGTGACGTCACAAGTAGGTGCGGGTCCGAGCCAGTTCTTCATCGGCACGGAGCGCTCACATCAACAGGAGCCGCCCGCCTCCTCCAATTCCGCCGCCTCGCTCGGTTTGTCCGCTGTCAACGGTGAGGATCTGGAAACTACCTCGAAAATGCTGAAAAGCACCTTGCTGCTCGCATGGTTCAACACTTGTCAGGATGAGGTCGATTGCAAAATAAGTATTCAAACCGACAAAGCGTACAAGACCGGGCCCATGGAAACGGAGCCGACCTCAACCATATGCCACATGATTCGACCCGCGAAAGGGGAGCGACTGGAGTTGGATATCTTTCACAGCAAGCAACTGCAGCCCGCGGTCGGGGCCAGCATTGTTGATCTTCAGGGAACTACACCAGGTATATACGCAAGGCTACGTATACGTACTGCCTCGCAGATCCTCCGAGGTCGCTATGTATAATGAGCACATTTTCCCAGCAGCAGGTTTTCCTCGTTCACCAGTTCCGTCGTTCCGATGCAATACGCGCTTATGATCGTCTCGGCGTCACTCCAACTATTCATAGTTGAACTATTCATAGTCGACATATTTTTTTTTTGCTACTGACGCCCACAACTGCGCGAGCGCTAGTTTTGCTAAATGACAGGCTCGTCCATTACAATTGAGTAGGAAGGACGAGAGCCTATCCCAACACACAACGGGAAGAACAACAAAACGCCACAGGAACGTCGACTGGAGCCAGTGGCTCCACGAGCCCACTTGCCTTGGGGGGAAGCAAGAACCCCATATCCCACTTTCACAACATGGGACGCCTAGTGGAGCAGACAGCTGGTGCGAAGAGCGACTTAGAGAAGTGCGTTGCGAAGATCGAGTACGTAATGCGGGAAAATCCAGGTATGTCTTGCTTTTGCCGCCACTGCCAATCGATCGCGTCATCCATTGTCTTTGTGTGTAAAGAAAAAAACGAAGGAGCTCTCGCTTACTTCTCGTCGCAAGAATTATTTATGTAAAAACTCAAACACAAACCCTCTATGAAATTGCGTTCGCGATTTGAATAGTGCACTGTTTGCCTACAATAATACAGAAGAAGCTGTCGCGGAGAACTGGGTGAACACCAAGATGATTGCAAGGCCTATGCATCTCTTCTCCTTTTTATGCGACGTGACAGAAGACGCTTCAGGTTGGTGATGTAGCACTGCGCAACCAGCGGAAACTAACGCATCCGGACGCACGATTCCGAGACACAGCAATATCAAGATGCACGGCGAAGAATTTCATGATGTCTAGTCAAAATACAACTACACGTAGAGGGGTGTTATAAACCTAATGGTACCACCTGATAAGGATAATGATGCAGTTCTTGCAGGTGCTAGTGTGTGATCACCTCCGGGGGCGCCTTCCGAAGTCTTTGCATTCATACGAACTCATCCATCGTCTTGGAAACGTGATGGTGCTGATCTTCAAGCCATCAGAGGCCCGAACATTGCACAAGCAAAACTGGGGGCTAGCAGCTGGTCCTGCGATCTGCGAGGGGTTAGCACAGATTTGCCTCTTCACCGGAATCGTCCTCAGCTGTGCGCAGTTGAAAACCATCATATACTGCAGCGGCTCCGTATGGTCAGCACTCGGCTGCTGGCTGTTTCTCCAGAAGAAACTTAACACGTGGCAAATTGTAAGTACCGTAGGAGTATCTATTAAAAGATGAATATTTGTTCCTTTAGAGATTTGGATTTCTGGTGTAGGTCATCTGACTTGAAGTTGATGCTTATTCTTGATAAGATCGTGCACCTGGTCTTTGAGCGACATTCGCACACACGGAAGTAGCTGAGCTGTGCTGGACATGATTCAGAAATGCTTACCAGGCGTTGTATTAAAGAAGAATATTTAATTTACTCGAGCTGGGAAACCAACGACCACGAAGGACATCAAGAGCGAACAATTGCAATTCAAATCGAGTGCGATGCATGCTGCGGGCAGCACGACCACGCGTGGTCTTTGTATCAAAACCTGGGCACAACACAACAGATCGGCATGCTTCTGGTGATTCTGGGTTTGATGGCCAAGTCGAAGTCGTCCTTCGATGTAATCACAAAATCCGGGGGCAGTGACGTTCTAGCCATTGTGCTCATGCTCGCAGGGACCATTCTGCACAGCTTGACTAACGTCTTCAATCAGAAGATTCTTCAGGTTTGTTCGTAGTTCTATAGATACTGGTTTTTCTAGTTCAACAAGCGTAAAATTTTGTGGTTTGCATCATTGATTTGCGAATTTTCGCTTGGTCGTGGTCATGATTGATCTTCATGAAATATGTCTTCTTCCATCCTTGTTGATTTGTGAATGACACTCGACATTATGGGGACAGATAATGATAAACATATTTTTTTAACGAATAAAAAATTCGCATTGATGTTTCCACCAAGCGGTGTTAGGACCAGACCACTCTAAATACTACTTTGACAGGCTTGCAACAGCGATACAATCAAGCCGATTCCTGCCGCGTCTCTTGCTGTGATGATCGGAATTATTTCCTGCTTCCTGTATAGCTTCTACTTCGTCGGGTGGGTCTGGCCCGAGTTCTCCGATATCGTGGTTGATCCTATCAAAGTGGACAAGTACGATCTTGCCGTGATCTATCCAGGAAAAAACACCCATCCACATCCAATTTGTTTAATTGTTAAGCAAAACATGCGTAAAGTCCACTATTTGCCATGCAAAAAATGGATGGGGATGGGTTTTCTATTGTGGATATGATCGGATCCGTCGGGCTCCTGATTGCCAGTTGGCTCCACGCCGCCGCGTTCTTCTTTCTCCTGGGCAACATAGGCGTCGTCTCCTGCTCCATGGTCAAGGGAGCTCAAACAGGGACCTACGTCATGTTGTCCCATTTCTTGTGGTGTGACTACGAAAAGAACCCAAAGCAGTGCATCGACACGTACCTACTGCTAGTGCTTGACATGAATGCTTTTGCTCTGCTTCTTCACTTCAGCTGTTGTTGAGTGACTAGGAAATCGACCACCTCTTCTGCAACAAGTATATCACAAACATAAACATCAACATGTATGAAATAGAAGGCGAGGATCTTGTTGCGTCCGTTTCAGCATCTGCGCTGACACTTGATTGTATGATCGGTCGAAGTGCTACAATCTTTTTTGAATTGTTCTTGATTTCTAGGTACACGGGAATTGCGACGGTGCTCTCTATTCTTGGCGTTCTCGTTTATTCTTACGCGAGCGTTTATTGCGTCCCCACGCCTTCCGTTCCAGAAACGGAAATCGAAAAGGTTGAGGAGCTGAAGGTCCCACGCTCCGTCTACCAGTCGCAGGATGGCCGCTCGATTACAGTGTACAGCAAGGCTGACAAGCAACGTACCAGCAGCGTGTACTCCATCTCGATGAATCATGTCGTTGATGAACAGGCTCTGACCGCAGCGCTGAACACGACCAGAAATCGAAGTCGTTTGGGCTCGGTGGAGTTGGAAAACATGGAGGAAGATCTTTTGGACGACTGCAAAAAAGTGTAAAGGAAAGCGGTCTACTCCACCTACTCCACCTTCACGCCTACTTCTAAATGTATCGACCGCGCCTGCTAAATGTATCGACTGCAGCAGCGATATTAGGAATGATTCCACGCGTCATACAGTGTGAAAAGAATGTTTGAAGGAGGTGTGTACATCAAAAAAATCAGGGTTGAAGTCACACGGCAAAGTAGCAAACGAAAATTCAGCACGCTGGTATTGGCGAAGGTACCTCCACAAAAGGCAGCGGGAATAGGAACGTGAAACACCAACTAATTTCTGTACATGTAAGTAGCACTAATTATATCGTGGTAGCGAAGACTGGCAATTATTTCCATTTTGCAGCTGCTTCGGCCAATACGAGTACGAGGGGGGCAAACCCGCACAGGAGCACAGCTGAAATAGAGGTAAAGCACAACCTCCAGTTGTAGTCGCTGTTAGTTCTGTTTCCTCTTGGTGTGTCTGGACGAAACACTTTCCTTGTTCTTTTGTTGTGCAAGTGATTTTTACTAGTTTGGCGATTCTTCGATCACCGGACCGCCTGCAGGAATCTGATCATATTGAACAAGGGTGAGGGGGCCGCCATCTGCGTCATCTTTTCCTCTAGCCATGAGGCAAGGGACCCATGAGGTTGAGGTTTCTTGGCGGATAATATAGTACAGTAGGCGAGGCTCTCCCTCGTCTCGAGATTATCCGTTCAACATGAGCAGCAGGCTCCACTGAATGAGATAGATATAATACAGGCAGCAGATTGAACAAGACGAAGAACAATATGTTTGCGCTTGACCATGGATGCTTTCTTGTAGTACGCTAGTATCAGGGCCAGGGGCAGCCACTTGCATCTGCATCTGCTTTAACATAATGTCAATGTGTCAATCTCGCTGCGCGACAAGCAATAAACTAAGGGAGGTCCTGCTAGTGTTACAGCGAGCTGCAATATGTAGTTCGCTCTACTCCCGTAAGAAGAACATCCCTATTCGTAATGGTAGACGATATAATGTCGTCAACGTCAAGTTGATACTTTTTTCTTTCAGCTTGTCATTGTTTTCTTTGGCGGTTCTGTGGCTAAAGGAGTTCTTGTTTGGAAACTGCGCGACACGTTTTTTCTTTGCGGTGCTCGCAAAAGCGCAAGAGCATGACGAGGTCGTGCCACGACTCCGTACTAAGCAGACACAAAAACGCAGCCTCCCAACCACATTTGCAAATGAATTGCAAAAGCATGAGGTTCTTCCAGAAGTTTCGACAAGGGACCCGCGCTGCGCATGGTTTCGTACGAGCCCATCCAACGTGTCGAGCCTGCATATGGCGTTCTCAAATGTTACATCCTCAACTGTTACATGAATTTGTGATGCAAAAACAGCAAGAGTGAAAGGGGGAAGATTGCGCCTCTTGCAATACAGGTCTGGTACAGATTTAGATGCTGTCTAGCCCTTCGAAAATTTGTCATGCGAAGCAGCTTGATGGTGTAGATGCTGATGAGATTTTTGCATGACAAATTTATGTAACAGTTGAGAATGTAACGTTTGAGAACGCCATACTGCAGGTCGACCTGTGTCTCCGCCCCAATGCTGAGGCTGTTTCCAACGCCATCCGGCGCGACGGCGGCTGGACCGACTGCGAGGATGTGGAGCGCGCCTGGCTTCATGAGTGGTACTATGCCGAGGGGGAAATTCTATATCTCCACAACAAGTATAACGGAAGCCTGCCCCTCATCCGTGCGGCGGACGGCCTCGAGAACCTCATATCCGCCGACGCTTACATGCAACAGTTTCAACATGGACTTTTTGCAGACAAGGCGAGGAGTCGCCGCGATGTAATTGGTGGTCCGCCAGAACCAGCAACGGTGGGCTCATCCGATACAGAAAAAGCGATTCGCACGGGCACGCACCCGCCCGACCAGAAAACAACAACAGCTCTCAGCGGACAAGCTGACACGCAGTCGCAGGTGGACGACGTCGCGACGGAAGCCGAAGCCTTGCCCCGGGACGATGTCGTGGCCGACATCGCCTTCGAGCCGCCGACAATTCCCTACGCTGATGATGAAATGGGACGCGGGTTGGAAAAGTTTTTCCCGGCGTTGCCCCATACTCCGGCAAATGCTCCGACGGCGCAGAACCTACGGGGAGGAGATAAGACGAACGATATGGCGAGTGCTGGAAAGGAAGGTCCAACGAAAACCAGGAGCGCAGAGACAAAGGACATCGCAATGCGTAACTTTCCGCGCTCTTTCTTGGATCAGAATCGTACCTACGTCGACGTGGGTGCGAATATCGGTTCGTGCCTCATTCCGATGCTACACAATCGAGACGTGCGTCGCGCCGTTGCGTTCGAGCCGGTCCCGGAAAATCTATTCTACCTGAAAGAGAGCCTCGGTGCCCTGCCCGCCTCGGTGAAGCGCAGGAAGAAAATCCACTTGGTCGAAATGGCGGCGTCCAACACATCGCGGGGGACCAGAGTACTCTACAGTGATCATTGGAATCGTGGCGACAGCGGAATCGTCTTGCGACGACAAGACGTGGAAATGGGGGCTGGGGCAATGATAAGTGATGTAGAAAAGGATGCTGACAACTCGGCGGCAGAAGAAGAAAATCCGCAACAAGATTCGACTCAACAAAGAGAGGACTTCGTTCAGTACAAAAACGGACGCCCACAGGATATCACGAAAACACACACGACCACGCTGGATGTTATGAAAATGAATACTTTTATTTCTAGTCTTCGTCGTCCTCTAAAAAATGGAAACAAAAGCACACAGATGCACATGTTGAAATGTGTGTGTGAATGACATCTGCAACCAACTAGTGACAGAAGATACCGGCGCTTTTGCTCCTTATTCCGTTGTAATTAGTGTTGCTGTGGATGTGGTCGACGTCACAGAGTCTCCTCCCGTCATTAATATTGAAATGAGCAGCCTGGTTGATGAAGCTAGAACCCTTTTTGTTTGCGCGTACAGTCGAAACCTTTGGCCTCCACCAAGAGAGGTCACATCAAGTACGCGGGGACGTCGGGAGCACGGCCAGCACCAGCGATGTCGCTCTGACGCCGAGAGAGATGAATGGCCGCTCCTTGAATATTCGCCTGTTGAAAATCGACGCACAGGGACACGAGCTTCAAATCCTGCGGGGCGCGGAGAACTTGTTCTACCATCGATTTGTGAAACTCGTGATGTTTGAACTCTGGCCTGCGGGTTTGTATCAGAACTACGCCACTGCACGGGAGCTGCTGGACTTTTTCCTGGATCACGACTACGGCCTCTTGTACATTCCTAACGCAGCAAGTACCGGAGCCACGTACAGCAACAGTGGACCGCGGGCTCTGGACCCCTTCTGGCTCCGTTCCGCGCGCTGCATGGGGGAGGGGTACAGTTATGTAACTATGTACGCGCTGCGGGACGTGCAATTGTCGCGGTGGCAGCAAAGATGGCGCAGTCAAACGCTGTGTGCGGACGAAAAAAAAGAAAGCTGATGAAGAAACGTACAGCATTTTCCTCAGGAATGTTGGTATCGCTTTCTTGGTTCGCAGAGCTCAGCACGCTCCAGTTGCAAGTACCAGTTCGCTGCACTAGCGTCTTCTGTAAGTTTAAGTAGCTGATCCTCCCAGTAGCATCGCATGTAGCATCAAAGGACGTTCTTTACTTGTGAAGGACGAGGACGTCGTGAAGATGCTTTGAATGTGTCAAATGTAAAACTACGTGCACCGGTAGCGAGCCAGTGCTTGTAATATCTGCTTTATGCAACAGGGCGGTTGTAGAAGTCGAAGTTATAGTCACTGTTACACTATGAAATCGGTCGTCATGAATGCAATTCATCTTTGTTCTCTTCCCTCGGTGATCTAGGCGAGCGAAAAGGAGTAAAAGTAAACGTGCTGTAGGCTGCGTTGCACTTCATCAACATTACAACCACACACTTTAACTTTTGGTTTTGCGTCCGCAGTCGCCATGATAATCTTTGCACCCATCGCAATCGTGGCATAACCATATGAACATCATGATCATAGGGATGGGCCTCGTCATATATGAAAGTAGGATTGATGTAGGGTGGAGGGGGCAGAACCAGAACGCAGGAACAAAGGGGCAGGGAAGAGATGCTACAGAGCCACATCAAATTATGATTGGTACTCGGCATATTATTCGGATCCCCTTCGACTTCGTCGCTTGGATGTTGATCTTGATTTACTATCAATAGGTTTTTGTAATCATTCTCCAACGTGATGATCAGATCGTTCTTTTTCCGCATATCGACTGTTGTGGGGTTTGAAATTGATTCGTGACTGATGGTGGCAGATGTGCCGCTGCCTGTCGTAGTTGTACTTGGTTTTGTACTCACATACTTCTCTCTGAGTATTGGTCTTGGTGACATTGTTCTTTTCTCAAAGTACAGTTCTTCGTGCGTTCATCTGCTTACTTAAATGCATCTATTGCAGCTGCAGTAGCAGGCCTCGAGCTCAACGAGCACAAAAGTAGTTCGAAAGATATGACAGGCAGCGCGAGCACAGACGTGGGCGGCGCCGGCCCGCCCCCACCGTCGCAAAGCGGTAACCAGCACTTGCAGGTCCCCCAAAGCCCAACCCGGCGACGCTCCTCTCGAAAGGGCGGAATCGCACTCCGTTGTGAGAAACTTTGCGTAAATCGGGGGGAGAAGCGGATCCTGCATGAGGTATCCGTCTGCTTCGCGGAGTCCGAGTTTGTGGCAATTATGGGAGCGAGCGGCGCGGGAAAAACTACGTTTTTGAATTCGTTGATGGGAAGACCTGGAGTGGGCGCCAGTTGGAATGGGAGCTTAGTTTTTGACAGCGTCAACATGACAGCGTGTTCGCAGCTAGAACGGGACGAGCTTCGGGCAAGGATGGGGTACGTCACGCAGGACGACATCATGCTGCGCGTGTTGACCCCCCGCGAGGCGCTGCGGTACCGCCTGCTCTCGGTAGGGGCCGACTACGAGAATGTCGACGAGGAGGTGGCCTCTATGCTGCGCCGCATGGGCCTGGAGAAGTGCGCAGACACGAAAGTTGGGGACGAAGCGTCCTCCATCGGCGGCGCCGGTGGACTGAGTGGGGGCGAGCTATCAAATGCAAAAATGTCTGGGTCTGGAAGATTGCGAGATTTGTCATGCATATTTCGGATCACGCAAATGGCGTCGGATGCAGGCACAAGCATCACAGGTTTTGAGCACGCCTCATAATGCCTGTCCCGCATGACAACTTCCCACTTGCGTGCCAAGAAATGGACAGCTTTTGGCATTGGCACTCATGCAACACAAATTTTTGCGTGTTCCAGAGTTCGCATCACAAGTTCCAACCCTTCCAGACCCAGACATTTTTACATTTGATACGAGCGGAAGCGACTCAATGTCGCCTTGTCGCTCTGTTCTGATCCCGACTTGCTGCTGCTGGACGAGCCGACCTCCGGGCTCGACAGCCGGAAAGCGAAAACCTTGGTTGACGATCTGCGGCAGCTGACGAACGACGACGGCGCGGGAGTGAAGGGAGTCACCGTCATCTCGACGATCCACCAACCTTCCGCGGAGGTCTTCAGGATGTTCAAAAAAGTTTTTCTCCTCGCCGGACACGGGGAAGCGGTGTTTTTTGGAACAGTGCAGCAGCTCATCGCAAAGTTCAAGGAACTAGGTTGTCCGGTCCCAGCGGATACGAACCCCGCGGACCACGTGATGGATGTTCTCGAGACGCTGCCGGAAGTAGTGCGAAAAATGAAGAAAAGCTACGACGAGGAGGTCGTAGTCACTAATAGTCTAAGCGAACCTGCTGGTGCCATTGGTGTCGCCCCTGCTGCCATCGGAATGGTGGACGTCGCTAGTGGTCCTGGTGCAGCTGGCCACAGTTGTGCTGGTGTAGCCAAGCGCGGTCCAGTTGTCCCCATGTTCAAGGTGCTGCTCCACCGTTCTTTCACGTGCATGAAACGGGAACCGTTCTTGACCAAAATTCGGTTGGCGCAGACGGTATTTATTGGCCTCATGGTTGGCTTTCTGTTTTTCCAGCTCGAGAAAAACGTCGTCGGCGTGCGGAACCGATCGGCGGTTGCGTTCCTGCTGTGCCTCACGCAGCTTCTCTTTTCGGCCTTGGGAATGCTGAATGTGTTCATCGGCGAACGCCCCGTGTTTCTGCGCGAGGCGCTCGACCGCCTGTACACCCCGTGGCAGTTTTGGCTCAGTAAGGTTTTGTTGGACATCCCTTTGCAAAGCTTCTACGCAGGGCTGACGGTCTGCATCGTCTACTACCTCATCGGGTTGAACCAGGACTCCTTTGACAATTTTCTGGTCGCGGTCCTGGTGATCATGCTGCAGGCGAATGTGGGGTCCTCGTTCGGTTTCATCGTGTCCGCGAAAGCCGGCAGCATCGACAAGGCCCTGGCCATCACGCCAGTGGTCGTCCTGCCGCAGGTACTTCTCTCCGGCTTCATGATCGACGTCGAGTCGATGCCGCTCATACCGTTCGGCGCACTTTCCTACGTGACGCCGTTCCGCTACGCCTGGCAGGCGCTCGTTTTCAATGAGTTCAATTGCAAGGAACCGGACGCGTCGTGTCGAACCACCGCGTGGTTGGAAATGGGGCACCCTGGTACAGCAACGCTGATGTGACGCGGCACTTCAGTTTTTCACTTTTTTTCTTCGGCTAGATCGAATCATACCTGTGACTGAAAGTTTCGAAATGTACTTAGACTTACTTCTTCACAATCACAAAGAGTGAAGAGAAGAAAGATAAAGAACTGAAACAAGGAGTCAACAACTCCTGGGACTGCAGCGTCTACGATGAAAAGTACCAGAAAGAGAAACATATGGATTATGTGCGGCGTAGTTATGTATCGCTATCGGCACTTCCGCCACGTCGATTTCCAAATTGATATAGAATAACGCCACGCCCACGTGGATCATCTTGTTCTTCGATACGACTGTGAGTAGAGACCTGTCTGGAATTTCCCATTGCTCAGGTGTACATCCAGCGCCGAAGACGTGCAGTGATTCGCCCTGCCCTTTTTGCTGCGACTCGCGGGAGCTCGTTGGCACCGTCGGGATCTGTCCTGTCACCACCTGCGACGGGGCCTTGCAATCCCTCGGACTCACATCCGGCGACATTTGGCCAGTGGGTGACACAGTTTCCGAAAATACCTCTTTCTCCGTCTTCGTTTTGTTGGGCATCACCGTGTTTCTGCGGTTGCTTTCTTTTGTCGTGTTACTGCGAGAATACCGGAAGATCGAGCGCGCCGGATCCATTCGGACCATGGCCAGTAGCTCTCCGGAGATCGACAAAGCGGGAAGAATCGCTGGGGAGCAAACGGATGCCGAGCAAGTGGCGCAGGCCGGAGTGTTTCTCCCAGAGGTAATTCCACCGGAAAAGAAAGAATAACAAACCGCCTAGACCACGATCCGAGAAGCGTAAGTATATGCTTCATGATCGAGATGTTGCTACTGCTCCTGTGTTGGTTACAAGAACAACTCGAACGATTTCATAATTTTTTTTGTCCTCTCATCGTACTAAGGTGTGGACGATCACGATGTGGTCGATGACGTATCCATTACGATTTGGCCGACAATGCCTGTGTGGCGGAGTTGCCTATCTAAAAATCGCGTAAATTCACTTCGGACTTCACAGAAGAACAACGAGGAGAGGTATGCGATTCGTCAGCATAATTACGATCACTCGAACTGAGAACAAATAGTTTTGAAGTGGCCTGGTTGTCTGTGAGCTAATTATTCAGAAATGCTGGCGTTGAAGCGATGCAGGTTTTCTTGTCGAACTTCTTTGGACAAAACTTGCATCGACCTCCTTGTTTTCTCAGCAAGCTTTGCGGAGCTGCAGTGGGAAGTAGAGGAAGATAGAGAAATTGAGACTCTCGAGCATCAAAAAGACCAGAGCAGTTGGGACGAAGAGCTACAGTGTGCAAACCGAAAGATACCAGAACAGTTTGTGTTTGCTTGCAGCTTTTGATAACGTGCGGTCGCATGGTATCCACGCCTCTGTAGTCGTCGTCTTCGAGAAAAATAATTCTATGTCGTACATGAGCAGCGACAGCGAGCGAGCGCAAGTGTCAGGCTGATACCAAGATGCACAGCCAGCATGGGATGTCATCTAGTCACGATTATCGCCGGGATCTGGAGGACATATCTTGCCCTTTTGTTTTTTCCCGAGTTTCATCCGCTGGTGGCATCGATTCATCTTCGTCCGCATCGTGCTGGTACCTCGGCCTCGTCTCGTCCGAAGGTCGAGCTGCTAGTGTTCGCTGACGCGAACTGGCTCGAGGAGGAGGAGAAGAATGCGAGGCAGATGGCGAGCGTTCGATGCTTTGCCAATCATTTTGGTTATTCCTTTCGGACTTTCGGCGTAAAAAACCTCACGGCCACCAATGAAGCCTGGGCTCTGGCCGCGTCTTCGCAAACGCGGAAGGGCTGTCTCGACCGCGCAAACAACCCGTACTTTCTCCGACACTGCCTGTTGGCCGCCTACCTTGAGTCGAAAGTGAGGACGCGAGCAAGTAAAGTGCATCTTCTTCAGCAAGATACACCTGGTGCCGATGTTGACCACGAGGACAAGGTGGAAACCGACGAACACGTGGTAGATCCGACGATCTACATCGCGTTGGACTCCGACATTGGGGCGCGCTCGTTCGACCTGGATCTTGCCCCATGGTTGTCTGTTATGACCGGCACCGGGTCGCTCAGTGCGCTGCCTCCGAACGCAACGAAAGCGAACAGCACATTCACGGAGCAAGAACGCAGTGCAACAGCAACCACCTCGCGGTCGGCGTTTGTCCCTCATGGGTCGTACTCTTCGTCAGCGGCCGGGGCTGATTTGATGTTCTTTGAGCGGTGGTGGGGCCTCGAACACCACAACGATGTCATGGCGGGCTCCTACATGGTTCGAAACAATCCGCGCACGCGGCGGTTTCTCCGCCAATGGGCAACTCTGGAGCATCGCCGCCCGGAAAAGCACACGCCGTTTTTGAAGGGAGACCAATACGTCGGAGGCTTTGACTCGGCGGACAACGGCGCGCTCCACCTTGCCCTGCTCGCGGCGCTCGGTATCCCGGCCTCTCCCTGCGAGGAGGATTTTCACAATCTGCCGGGCTCGAGTGGACTGGATATTTTCGTTGCCCACGCTAGGGTATTGAGTTGCTGTATGGGGGCCGCATTGTTCATGTTGTGTGTTGCTTGCATGTGTACAACTCCAACCACCCTGCTAGCACGTGTACTACTAGCAACAGCTCGGTCTAAGGACACATGCGCACCCACAGGTCAAGTCATTTATGTCGAGTGACTAAGTACAAAAGCAAAACAAATAAAGAGCGCAACCGGTACTCCTACTCGTGGAAAAAAAAGAATCTGGTGATTGATGAAGATGAAGCTTCAGCTTGCTTGATCCGGTGGGCCGCTCGTAGCTGGTTTCTGAGGCGTTTATTCATTGCTAACACTAAGTGTATACCTACGTGATGACCAGTCTGCCCTTCTAATGTCTTCCAAGTTCCATAAACAGGTGATGGGTTGTTTTCGGAAGCGTCTTGGTATGGGTCCAACGCCAGAGAGCCATCCGGACGGAGAGAACTTCGAACGGCGTAAGGGCGTGCTCCTTTCGGCTACCGATGCTGTGCTAGCGAAATCGCATAGCGAAGTAGCAGTAGGAGCCCAGCAGCACGGCGACAAATCATTGAAGGAGAAAGCCGTCGTCTCACACCCAAATCAGGTTATTCCCCATCTCACGGTGCGGATTCTCGGTTTCCGACAAGCCTGGGCTCCCGAGTTCTGGTCGTTAAATCCTGCTTCTCCGCTGGGGCATGGTTTGAAGAACTTCACGAGTGCTTGTGAGCAGCACTATTTCTCAGGCCCGATGCTCTCCTGTGTGCGCAAGAACAGCAAAAGAGCGACGGCCGCACCACTGAGCGGAGCAGTTTCGCTGTCGTCGCCCAGCAACAGCAACAAAGCAGATGGTCGTGCTGTCGAACCCGTTGGACACGGGAAATGGACTTAAGTGTGGATCGATCCAGGCGTCCGAGCGACGGCAGCCCAACAGGTGAAATTGATTGTGGAGGAAGTTGCCACCCTGATTCGGGTGGCGCTGCTCTTTTGTCTATCAAAAGTAAGTACAACTCATACTGCTCTGATTGTGTGTATTAGGACTAGCCCGCCGTTGTAGCAACCTGTTAGTTTAGTTTCTCATGACCGAGGCGTCGGCGAGTGCGCGTGCGGCAGTGAATAATTCTAACACCGAAACGAAATCTAGCCAACCCCCGGTAGTTTCACTACTCCAGCTGTTGTCCTCAATGAATCCTCTCTCCTTTGCGCTATCGTTTCTTGACTGAGCATGACGTTTTTTTTTGGCAGTTTCATGATCTGTGTGTCAGGTTATTGAATCTGCAGAAGGTAAAAGTTTCAAAAAGAATATCTATGTCAGGGCAGTCGCAGTCTCTTTTCGTTTTCTTCAACGGAAACGTACTGATTCATGAATGGAGTACCGGGCGGTTGTATGGAGGTGGAGCTCGCCGGATGAGAAAGCCACTACGCACGGCCAGTCGAACCTGTCTTGAACAGCAAAAGCAAAACCCAACACATGTCTAGTTGCCGCTTCAAGTGTATGATTTTTAGGATTTCTATTTCAATTCCACCTCGTCCTTGACCTTTTACATGTGAATTTGCGAGCAGCCAATCCTCGAAATGTTGCATCCGAGCATTGTAAAATACCAAAGAAAATCAGCATCAGACCAGATACTAAAAAACCCAGAAAGTCGTCGTCGTTCGTAAAGGTAAATAAGGGCAGACCTGATGGGTACTTCCAAAGTTCACTTTGCGCGC
>JACKZZ010021263.1_pt1 | contig 21265 bp, 31 predicted proteins | sample 8027871 | NCBI WGS metagenome assembly JACKZZ01 (sample SAMN15724774, study PRJNA655200) | protist metagenome | isolation source: fluorescence activated cell sorting (FACS) single amplified genomes of... | place: USA: West Boothbay Harbor, Gulf of Maine | collected 2000-07-19
GACCCAGAGATTACGATTTCTAAAACTCATGTTGTATATGTTGCAGAAGTCCAAGAGGATGTCTGTAAGAAGTATAATGAAATGTTTGGTAGTAAGTTGATTACACCAAACTCTAAAAAATTGGTCCTGTGACTTAAATGAGAATTGGAGTCATGTGTTCTGGAAACGGAACTAACTTTGAGAACATTGTTGAAAATTGTCCAGATCATGAAGTTGTAGTTATGATCTACAATATTAAAGGGTGTGGTGCTCAAGAAAGGGCTGAACGATTGGGTATTCCCAACTGTCGTATTAAGAGTATTGACGAACAAAAAATCATCGATAATCTTAATAGGCACAAAGTTGATTTAGTAGTTCTTGCAGGTTGGATGAAAATTGTTACTCCGGGATTGATTCATGCTTTTCCGAATAAGATAATTAATATTCATCCATCATTACTTCCAAAGTATAAAGGTCTTAATGCCGTTAAGCAGGCATTAGATAGTGGAGATAAAATCACTGGATGCACAGTTCATTATGTGACTGAAGAGTTAGACTCTGGGGGATGTATTGATTCTTCTTCTGTTCCTATTTGTGTAGGAGATACGGAAGAGACCTTACATCATAGAGTTCAGAGAGCAGAACATCGTTTACTTCCTATGGTAATCAATAATTTATTTGGGAATATAAATTAAATGGAATGGGAATGGTTCATTGAGTTACTACAAATGAGACAAGATAAAATTGATACACAAGGTATGAGTATTCCCTCTAAGGGTAATACCAATTCTAAGAGGGATATCCCTCCAATGCCAGTAAAGCATCGTACAATCTTCACACCTGAAGAACGTAGAGAATTGAAGGATATTGTTAATGAAGCACTTGATGAGAGGGAACGATTATGAAGTTTAAAGCATTAGTATTCATTCGATTAAGATCTCAGGTCGATGACTCTCCTGGTAATGCTGTGAGAGATGCCTGTAAGAGATTGTCTGAACTGGATATTAAAAAGTTGAGGTTGGGTAAGGTCATTGACATTTGGATTGAGGCACCTGATAAAGAGTATGCCGCCAAAGAAGTGACAAGATTGAGTGGTAGATTTCTTGCCAATACTGTAATGGAGGATTGGTATTATGAATTGACTGAAATTGATAGTTTCCCTCAAGGAGTAGAATAATGCCACATGAATTCGACCCATGCGAAGCACCTATCGAAGGTAAACTTGATAAATGGGGATTTACAATTAAACCCACAATCAGTGATACTGAGTGTATTATAATTTGTCTAAGAAATGCACCTTGTGGAATTGATAAAAAACAATCAGAACGTTTAGTAAAGGAGTTTGAGAATGGAAGGATTTAATGAACCAGGATCAAATAAGAGTTGGATGGATGAAGGATTTAAAAAGTATATAACACAATATCAACTAGATAATGTAGTTTCACTTTTAAATGGTAAGTTAGAGTATGCTTCTACATATGATAACACAGGTAAAATCACTAAAAAAATTATTATTACTTACGATGAAACAAACGAAAAAGTGTCAAGTTAAGTCCAAGTTTTACTATATCTTCTGGGGAACTGCTACAGCATCAGTATTATTGGGACAACTATATGTCGGAACTGGATATCGGCTAATGGCAGAAAGCACACTGAGTTTTCAGGATTACCTTACAGAACTTTTAGACACTGCTAATACTTTCTGATGGGACTACTAAAAATTGATAAAAGCAAAATGGTGGAAGAGAAAGTCAAAACTACTCCCCAGAATGTTCAAGAATCAAATGAAGCACTTTTTCGTGCTACAATGAATCTACCTACTGCTGCAAAACATTGTGGTATGACCCAGAAGGAAATGAAATTGACTTTCTGGGAATTTTTGAAATATCATCCTCGTGATTATTAAAACATTGACACTGAATTATTATGGCTAGTGTAAAAGCACTTAAAACACCGATTCGTTACCCTGGGGGGAAATCGAAAGCGATTAAGACCCTTTCACAATGGTATCCTCAGATCATTTCCGAATATCGTGAGCCATTTATTGGTGGTGGATCTATTGCGATTGATGTGACCAAGGCAAATCCAGACATTCCTGTTTGGATTAATGACCTGTATGTGCCCCTGTATAACTTCTGGGTCCAACTGCGTGATCGTGGTCAGGACCTCTCTGAGGGTGTTAGAGAGCAAAAAGAAAAGATGCTTGAGAGGGGTACACAGGATGAGAAGGACAAGTTTGCCAAGGACTTGTTTAATAAATATGCCAATGAATTAGATACCTATGATGACTTTCGGAAGGCAGTTGCTTTCTTCATCATGAATAAGTGTAGTTACTCTGGTCTGACAGAAAATAGCACTTTTTCACGCACTGCTGCTAATTCTAACTTCTCTCTGGTTGGTGCAGATAAACTTGCACAATTTTCTGAACTAATCAAGAATTGGAAGATTACTAATATTGATTACTCTGAGGTAATGAATGTTGAGGGATCTGATAATACTTTTGTGTTTCTTGACCCACCTTATGATATCAAAGACTTTCTTTATGGTAAGGACCGTGAAATGCATAAGTCATTTGATCATGATAAGTTTGCTAATGATGTATATGAGTGTCCTCATAAGTTTATGATCACTTATAATGATAATGAAAGATTGAGAGAACTTTACAGGGACTATTATATTGAAGAATGGAAACTGCGTTACTCTATGGTTCATCGTGGAGATAAGAATACTCAGGATAATGTAAAGACAGAACTTCTAGTTACTAATTACGATATTACTGGTAATGATAATAATGTTATACTCAATCTTCTTCTTGACTTATGAAATTTCAATATGACATAGATTCAATAAAAGTTTATGATGATTTTTTTGAAGAATCTATTAGAGATCAAATATTTCAATATTTGATGAGACCAAAATGGTCCCTACAAGGTGGAAGGGATGATAATAGATTCTGGCGTATGAATTGGTTGGACAATGAAGAATATTTTTCAGTATATCTTTACAATAAAATTTCCAAAATTTTAAATCTCACTGATTATGAGATTTTAAGAATATATGCAAATGGGCAAACTGCTGGACAGTGTGGTGTCCCACATCCTGACGATGGTGATTATACTTTACTTTATTACCCAAATCCAGAGTGGGATATTGAATGGCAGGGTCATCTAACCTTTCTAGATCTTGATTGGAATCCTGATAAAGTAGTTGCATATAAACCAAATAGAATGGTTTGTTTTCCTGCAAAGACTATACATTATGCAAATGCACCAAGTAGATTCTTTAATGGTCTAAGAACTTCATTAGCATATAAATTGATAGCACCAAAAAATGACTGAACTGAAAGACTGGCTTAATTCTATCAATCAAACTAAGAAGCATTTGATTGATGAAGATCCTTCACTTGAAAAAGAATATCCTCCTTATATTATCAATCGTTGTTTCTCTGGACATCTCGATACTTTGATGTTTGTCAATGAGATGAATAAGTATAATTTCCTTCCTAAAAGGTTACAATACGACTTCCTTATAAATATTGTGAGGAAAAAGAAGAGATTTTCTCCCTGGCTCCGACAAGATAAGATCAAAGATCTAGATTATGTCAAACGTTATTATGGTTATAGTAATGAAAAGGCAAAACAGGCTTTGAAAATTCTAACAAAAGAACAACTTAATTTTATTAAATCAAAATTTGATACTGGAGGAAAAGGATGAGTGTTGTTAGAGAAGCTGAAGTGAAGTGGTCGCAAGACCAAATGGTGGAAGTGGTTCTAGGAGAACCAGATGACTTTCTAAAAGTGCGTGAGACTTTGACTCGTATTGGAGTTGCGTCTAGAAAGGAAAAGAAAATCTATCAGTCCTGTCACATTCTGCACAAACAAGGAAGATATTACCTTGTGCATTTTAAGGAACTATTTGCCCTTGATGGTAAACATGCAAATCTGACATTGAATGATATTCAGAGACGTAATCGTATTGCACAACTACTTGCCGACTGGGGTCTGATTAGTATTGTGGATGCCGATAAAATTCAGGACATCGCACCACTCAATCAAATTAAGGTTCTTGCATTTAGAGATAAGCAAGACTGGATCCTTGAGACTAAGTACAATATTGGATCGAAGAAGAAAAGGACAGAGGAAACCGAATAAAAATTTACGGAGTTCAACACTCCGTTTTTTTATGTTATGATATAAATAATGATGGATGCCTTCGGGGTCCACAAAACACAAACTCGCTTTTAAAGGATCTAAGAATCATGGGAAACCTTGCACGGTATACTGCTGCGGACCTACCTGCGCTGATGGAACGCATAAATAGGAATAGTATAGGAATGGATGAATACTTCGATAGGTTGTTTAATCTCCACGAAACAACAAAGAATTATCCACCATTTAATCTAGTCACGGTCAGCGCAGTAGAATCAAGACTAGAACTTGCACTTGCAGGATTTAGAAAAGCAGAAGTAAATGTCTACACACAAGACGGAAAACTCTTTGTCGAAGGACAAAAAGAGGATACCGAATCAGAAACGACTTATGTCCACAGAGGAATGGCTCAACGATCTTTCACCAGATCTTGGACACTGGCAGAGGACACGGAAGTTAGATCAGTTGAATTTGAGGATGGGTTGTTAAGTATTGTTCTGGGAAGAATTGTGCCTGACCATCATCAAAAGAAGGTCTGGTTCTAAATAAAGTATATCGTCGTCGCAGACGGAGGGGAAACTGGCCAAATCCAGTTGTAACCCCTCTTTTTTTATGCTATAATACTCGGAGAGGTAAATTAAAAATGTCGATTAAGATTGCATTATTGAAATCGGGTGAATCGGTAATTGCCGATATTAAAGAACTGATTTCTGATGAAAAGATTTGTGGATATCTGTTCAAGAATCCTTATATTGTAGATCTTGCATCTAATGAAGAGGTTCTTCTTTTGGAAGAAGGACAAACTCCATCAGAAGATAGGAATGTGGGAGTTAATTTTACACCTTGGATTTCTCTTACAACAGATAAGGAAATACCTGTAAGATATGACTGGTTGGTTACTGTTGTGACTCCAGTAAAAGAAATTGAAAAACTATACGAGGAAATGATTAATGGATGATATAAATTTGATTGTATTAATCGATGGGACTATATTAGTTTCTCGAATTGATAGAACTGTTGCTGTGGAAATTGGTGATCCAGATTATCTTTTTATAAGACCTTTTGTATCCGATTCCAGTGGAAAATTGACTCCATGGTTGGATGATTATACAACAGAAAGTGAACTTAAGATTGGTTCTGATAAAATCATTACAATGACAGTTCCTAAACCAGACTTGCTTAAAAATTACTTAGAAAAAATTAACTGATGAGATTTTACACCAACGTTCAAATGGTCGGTGACCACTTTCTTGTGCGTGGGTATGAGAACGGAAGGCACTTTGCTACAAGAGAAAAGTTTTATCCTACATTATTTGTTCCTTCTAATAAAGAAACAAAATATAAAACTCTTGAGGGGGACTATGTTGAATCGATAGATCCGGGAACTGTTCGTGATTGTAGAGAGTTCATCAAGAAATATGATGGTGTTCGAAACTTTAAGGTCTATGGTAATGACCGATACATCTATCAGTATATTTCTGAGATGTATCCCGAAGAAGAAGTCAAGTTTGACACTACAAAGATCAAAATATCTACGATTGATATTGAGGTGAAGACTGAGAATGGATTCCCTGATGTAGAGTCCGCTGCAGAAGAGGTTCTTCTTATTACTGTGCAGGATTATACTACCAAACAGATTCGCACTTGGGGTCAGGGTCCGTTTAATAATAAGCAAGAGAATGTTATCTACAAAAGTTTCCGAACAGAATATGAGTTACTGAATGACTTTATAAACTGGTGGATGATTGAGACTAATACTCCTGAAGTTGTGACTGGATGGAATAGTGAATTGTATGATATGCCTTATTTGGTGAGGCGTATTGATCGCATTCTTGGTGAGAAGTTAATGAAACGACTTTCTCCTTGGGGATTGGTGACTGAACGTGAGACTATTGTAATGGGTCGTAAACAGATCTCTTATGATGTTGGGGGTATTACACAACTTGATTACCTGAACTTGTATAAGAAGTTCACTTATAAGGCACAAGAGTCTTATCGGTTGGATTATATTGCAAGTGTGGAACTTGGGCAAAAGAAACTTGATCACTCTGAGTTTGATACATTTAAAGATTTCTACACTAACGGGTGGCAGAAATTTGTAGAGTATAATATCATTGACGTGGAACTTGTTGACCGTATGGAAGACAAGATGAAATTGATTGAACTTGCAATCACTATGGCATATGATGCTAAGGTGAATTATAATGATGTGTTTTATCAAGTTCGTATGTGGGATGCGATAATTTACAATTATCTTAAAAAGAGAAATATTGTAATTCCGCCCAAAGAACGTTCGGACAAAGATGCCAAGTATGCAGGAGCATATGTTAAGGAACCGATTCCGGGAAAGTATGATTGGGTTGTGTCTTTTGACCTTAACTCTCTTTATCCTCACCTTATTATGCAGTACAATATCTCTCCGGAGACACTCCGAGAGACCAGGCACCCATCAGTTACCGTTGATAAGATACTTAACGAAGAACTGACCTTTGAACTGTATAAGGACAGTGCAGTGTGTGCTAATGGTGCCATGTATCGTAAAGATGTTCGTGGGTTCCTACCTGAACTGATGGAGAAGATTTATAAGGATCGCACCATCTACAAGAAGAAGATGCTTATTGCAAAACAGGATTATGAAAAAACTCCGACTAAGGCATTGGAGAAAGAGATTGCAAGATGCAACAATATTCAGATGGCTCGCAAGATTCAACTCAACTCTGCATATGGTGCTATCGGTAATCAATATTTCCGTTACTACAAACTGGTCAATGCGGAAGCGATTACGCTTTCTGGTCAAGTCTCTATCCGTTGGATTGAGAATAAGATGAACGGATTTCTAAATAAGATTTTGCAAACAGAGAAAGTCGATTATGTCATCGCATCTGACACTGACTCAATCTATCTTAATATGGGACCTCTTGTTGATAAATTTCTTAGTCATAAGTCTGACGATAAAACAAAAGTTGTTCAGTTACTTGATAAGATCTGCGAAGACAAGTTGGAACCGTTCATCGAACAATCTTATACGGAACTTGCGAATTACGTTTCGGCATATGAACAAAAGATGATTATGAAACGTGAGAATATTTCTGAACGTGGTATTTGGACTGCGAAGAAGAGATATATTCTCAACGTATGGAATAGTGAAGGAGTTCAGTATTCTGAACCTAAACTGAAGATGATGGGTATTGAGGCAGTTAAATCATCTACACCGGCACCATGTCGTCAGATGATTAAGGACGGTCTCAAGTTAATGATGAGTGGTACTGAAGAAGAAGTAATTGACTTTATTGATAATTGTCGTAAAGAATTTAAGGCACTTCCTCCAGAACAAATCGCATTCCCCCGTTCAGTATCGGATGTTGTGAAGTATAGATCTTATTCTGATATCTATTCCAAAGGAACACCTATTCATTGTCGTGGAGCACTGTTGTTCAATCATTATATTAAGGAGAAGAAACTTGATAATAAGTATTCTCTTATCAATAATGGTGAGAAAATTAAGTTCATTTATCTGAAGAAACCAAATATTATTCAGGAGAATGTCATTTCATTTATTCAAGACTTTCCACATGAACTCGGTCTTGACAAATACATAGATTATGAATTACAATTTGAAAAGAGTTTTTTAGACCCACTCAAATCTATTCTTGATGCGATTGGGTGGAATGTGGAGAAAACAGTAAACCTTGATTTATTTTTTGTATAATGGATTTTTTAAAAGACATCGTAAAGGAAATCGGAGATGACTTTACCAAACTGGCAGCAGACATTGACGAAACTGAAACATACGTTGACACTGGTTCGTTCATCTTTAATGCTCTTGTATCTGGGTCTATCCGTGGGGGTGTTTCTGGTAACAAAATCACTGCAATTGCTGGCGAAAGTTCTACTGGAAAGACTTTTTTCTCACTCGCAGTTGTCAAGAACTTCTTGGATACTAATCCCGATGCATATTGCCTTTATTTTGATACTGAGGCAGCTATCAATAAGTCACTCTTAGAAAGCAGAGGAATTGATCTCACACGTCTTGTCGTGGTCAATGTAGTGACTGTCGAAGAGTTTCGTAGCAAGGCACTTAAAGCAGTGGACATGTATCAAAAAGCACCTGAGGAAGATCGCAAACCCTGCATGTTTGTGCTAGACTCTTTAGGAATGCTTTCGACTGAGAAAGAGATTACTGATGCACTCAATGAAAAGCAGGTTCGTGATATGACAAAATCACAACTGATTAAGGGTGCCTTCAGAATGTTGACACTCAAGTTAGGACAGGCTAACATTCCAATGATCGTTACCAATCACACTTATGACGTTATCGGATCTTATGTTCCTACTAAAGAGATGGGAGGTGGTAGTGGTCTTAAGTATGCTGCCAGTACCATTATTCATCTCAGCAAGAAGAAAGAAAAAGATGGAACAGAAGTCATTGGAAATCTTATCAAGGCAAAGACTGCTAAGTCACGTTTGAGTAAGGAAAACAAGGATGTCACTATTCGTTTATTTTATGATCATCGGGGTCTTGATAAGTATTATGGTTTACTTGAGTTAGGTGAACTTGCCGGAATGTGGAAGAACGTTGCCGGTCGTTATGAGATGACCGTTAATGGTGAGACTAAAAAAGTATATGCTAAGGCAATTCTGAAAGACCCAGAAGTTTATTTTACAGAAGAAGTAATGCAGCAACTTGATGCTGCCGCGAAGAAAGAATTCTCTTATGGAACGGATTGAGACTACAATTCTTAGAAACTTAATATGTAACGAAAATTATTCTCGTAAAGTAATTCCGTTTATAGAACCAACATATTTTTTGCAAAGAGGTGAAAGAATAATCTTTGAGGTGATTACTCAGTTCATCGTGAAGTATGGTTCTGCCATTACAATCGAAGCACTAAATATTGAGGTTGAAAATAGAACAGATCTAAACGAGAGTGAGATTAAAGAAACCAGAGACATCTGTAATTCGTTCACAGATCTTCCAATAGATAATGAATGGTTATTAGATACCACCGAAAAGTGGTGTCGTGATCAGGCAATTTATCTTGCACTGACGGAATCGATTCATATTGCGGATGGGAATGATGAGAAGAAGAGTAGGGATGCGATTCCTTCTATTCTTTCTGATGCACTGGCAGTTTCTTTTGACAACAACATTGGACACGACTACTTAGAAAACTATCAAGAAAGATATGAGTACTATCACAGGAAGGAGGAGAAGGTTTCGTTTGATCTCGAATACCTTAACAAGATTACGAGCGGGGGTATATCTAATAAGACTCTTACTATCGCGCTTGCTGGTACTGGTGTCGGCAAGTCTTTATTCATGTGCCATGTTGCTAGCTCCGTGTTGCTCCAAGGGAAAAACGTACTCTACATTACAATGGAGATGGCAGAAGAGAAAATTGCTGAACGAATTGATGCGAACTTATTAGATGTTGCTATTCAGAACATTGTAGATTTGCCTAAGTCAACGTTTGAGAATAAAGTAACTAAGTTAGCAGCAAAAACTCAAGGCACGCTTATAATTAAAGAATACCCTACAGCATCTGCACATAGTGGACATTTTAAAGCACTTCTTAGTGAGCTTGCACTTAAGAAGTCATTTAGACCTGATATTATTTTCATTGATTACCTTAATATATGTGCTTCCTCCCGTTATAAGTCAGGCATGTCTGTCAATTCATATTCATATATTAAGTCTATTGCAGAGGAGCTTAGAGGGTTGGCTGGAGAAGCCGAGGTCCCTATCGTATCTGCCACCCAGACCACTCGTTCTGGTTTTGGTAGCTCTGACGTTGACCTTACTGACACTTCTGAGTCCTTTGGTCTCCCTGCTACTGCTGATCTTATGTTTGCCCTTATTAGCACTGAGGAACTTGAGCAGATTGGACAGATAATGGTGAAGCAATTGAAGAACAGATATAATGATACTGTAGTCAATAAGAGATTTGTGATTGGAATTGATCGTTCCAAGATGCGTCTTTATGATTGCGAACAGTCAGCACAAGATAATATACTTGACTCTGGACGGGAAGAAGAGTATAATAACGAGGATAGACCGAAGAAATCATTTGAGGGATTTAAGTTTTCATGACCGTAAATACTGACGCATATCTTGAGTTTGTGAATGCCGTTACATCTCAACCCAGTAAAGATGCTGATGCCTTTGAGTATCGTATTCAAGAACTTCGTGGAGAAGGATTTGAAACACATCGACTTCTCACTGCCTCTGTTGGTATGTGTGCCGAAGCAGGTGAGTTTACTGAAGTTGTAAAGAAGATTATCTTTCAGGGTAAACCAGTAACCGAAGAGAACCTGTTTCATCTCAAGCGTGAACTTGGTGATATTATGTGGTATGTGGCACAGGCATGTATGGGTCTCAATATTTCTCTTGATGATATTATTGAGATGAATGTTGATAAACTCAAATCACGATATCCTGGTGGAGAATTTTCCGTAAAACATTCCGAAATCCGTAAGGAGGGAGACATTTGATGGGATACTTAATAGGAGTTTGTATTGGCATAATTGGTATATTGTATTTTAAAATACTTAAATTTCAATCTCGTATTCATAAATTGGAGTATGCTATAAAAAATAATATTCATAATTACGATTATGTAACTAATACTCAGGATCAAATAAAGAGAGATAGAAAATTTTTTGAATCTGAAATATCAAAAATTTACGATAAAATAGAAAAACAAAAGGGGTAATTATGAGTCAAGATAAAAAAGTAACATTAGAACTATCTGTCTATCAGGCAGCAGCAGTTCGTCAGTCATTATTTACTGATACGAAAGGGTATACTTATGATCCTACGATTTGTCCACAACGTGTGATTGATATTCGTCAAGCAATTGTAAGTCTTGATGAACAAATCGAAGAGGCACTTAAGGAAGAATAGTGTATACAATTCTCAACTATCTTATAGCATTCTGGACGGTAGTTGTGATGAATTGTATACAACCTGTGAACTGGAAATATTGTTATCGTGTTGACCAATGGTTAGTTCCAGAACTTCATGAGGGATGGAAACATTATACTGGTGAGATAGTTCCATATCAAAAAGAGAAGGACTATCTTAAGGAGTTTGAGTCTCCTTAACTCCATAAATAAAAATAAAAATGAATTTTGGGGAAGACGTTTATAATATAATAACTTCATTTAGAGATTTTGATGTAACTGTTAAGTCGGCATCTTCTAAAAGCACTACCTTTATCGTAAAAGGTCCAGATAGAGCATCGATGCAAAAAAAGGTTGAAGATTCTTTTAAAAGATCTAGAATACCTAATAATAAAATTACAAGACAAAAAATAGGAGCCTCTTCCTTTCCTGCTACTGTTGTGAATCTGACCAATGATAAAATGGTCATACTTTATAAACCTATTAGGGCAGGAGCAGATAGGGGAGCAGTTCAAACTAGAAATGTCGAATCTGCACAATGCTTATATTCGGCATTAGCATTTCGTTCTTTAGGTAGAAAAATAAAAGTAGAAGATGTGTCAACATCAAATTTTGAAAAATGTAAAAGTTTTATTGATGTTGATGCAAAATTTGAAGACATGTTAAATATTTCAGAAGATTGGATTAATTCATCTATTGAAGGTGCGAATGAATTATATACAAAGGTTGATAAGAATATAAGTTGGACTTTTCATAGAGGCAGTAAAAAAGTTTCCCTTATAGAATCTAAGTTAAAAGAATTAAATAGGAAAGAAAAATTATTCAGTAATATTAATAAATGGAGTCCTGCAGATTTTTATCTTGTTTCAAATAAAATGTCTGAAGCAGATTGGAAGATGATAGAGAATGCGGCAACAATAAAAGGATTGAATCAGTTGATGGTAGATCTTATTGGGGAGAAAAAATTAATAGGAGTTTCTCTCAAAAAAATATCAAAAACTGCAAAACCATTTAAATATTACAATCTGACTAAAGACAGGAATGCAGGAGATATTCAGTATGTAAAAACTATTGTATTTAAAAAAGCAGATAATCCATTGAGTGCAATGGATACTTTTACTATTTGGAAACCTGGTAATAAATTTGAAATTCAATGGAGATCTGATTCTGGTGGTCCATCAGGATGGAAAGGAGAAATTCAAGGAAGTTCTGCTAATCAAGGAAAAATCTCTTTTGGTCCATTGAATAAAATGTTGAAATCTATGGGTCTTCCTGAAATACCAAACTACACAAACAGTCCTAAATTGAATGATGAAAAACTCATTAGAGAAATATATAATGACATTCAAGATATTCAAAGAATGAATATGACTGAAGATGAGTTTCTTGCTCAGGTAAAGGGTAAAGATGATAAATGGAAATATTCTAAATTTACTGGGGTAAAATTTGCTAATATACTTGAATCTCAGCCAAGAAAAGTTCAGAATAAAATTGTTCAAGAGATGTATTTTTATGCCAACTCACAGTCTCCAGATTCTGGACCCTATGGCAAAATAGAATAATGAACCCACAAGTTAAAGAATTATTACAATCCTTTGAAACGGACTCAAAGGCACCCAAAAGGAAGTATAATGACTTTCTAGCATACGTCTATGTGACCTTTGATAAAAAAATCTCATCAAGCAAGGCAGATAAGATTATAGATAAATATATAAAAATGAGGAAGAGTATCCTCAGTTACATTGTTACAAACGAAAAATCTATAATTAAACAACTGAACAAGTAATGAAGAGTTTCTTCCAATTTTTATTTGAGACTGCATCACAACAGGCCGCAAGATTAGGTCTTGAAGGAGACGGGCACGGTGGATGGTATAAAGATGGTGAGTTTGTTGCGAAGACGGTAAAAGGATCTCTGAAGTTTTATAATAAGAGACAGAGAGTAGGACAACAGGATCCTCCATCAACCGATAAAGAAAAAAAACTTTCACAAACAACATACGAAAAGCAACCGGCACAAGAACCGACTCAACAAAAAGCAGCAGCACCAGAACAACCTGCCGCACAAGATGCTCCTGCACAAGAAGGACCACCACCAGTAGAAAAAACGAAGGGAACACTGACAGTTACATTTGGTCGTTTTAATCCACCAACAACAGGACACGAAAAACTATTAGATAAGGTTGCCGCAAGTTCTGATGAAGGTGATTATATTATTGTACCTTCACGCAGTCAGAATAAGAAAAAGAATCCATTAGATCCTGATACAAAAGTTTCAGTAATGAGACAGATGTATCCGACTCATAGTGAGAAGATTGTAAATGATCCTGCGAATAGAACAATCTTTGATGTTCTGAAGAAGGCACATAATGATGGATATACAAATGTAAGAATTGTTGGTGGTGGAGATAGAGTTCAGGAATTTGAAAGATTATCAAATGACTACAATGGAAAACTTTATGCCTTTGATAATGTAGAGGTTCTTTCTGCTGGAGATAGAGACCCTGATGCAGAAGGAACAGAAGGAATGTCTGCATCAAAGCAAAGAAAAGCAGCAGCAGAAGGAGACTTTGCAGCATTCCGTAAAGGTGTTCCTTCTACGATGAATAGTAAGCAAACAAAAGACCTTTATAATACTCTTCGTGCTGCGATGCAAATCAAAGAAGGATGGAATATGTGGGAGATTGCTCCTAAGTTTGATTGGAAGAATCTTCGTGAAAACTTTATCAGAAATAAAGTTTATGCCGTTGGTAGTGTAGTGGAAAATTTAAACACTGGATTGGTTGGTAAGATTATTCGTCGTGGAACTAACTACCTGATTTGTGTCACCGAAGATAACATTATGTTTAAGTCCTGGATTAAAGATGTATCCGAAGCAGTAACTAATAGTAATGCACCTTCTGGTGTTCCTGCTGATCAGAGACTTGTAGGAACTGATGCTCATAGAAAGTATGTGGAGAAAATGGTTCCGGGAAGTGAATGGGGCAAACAATTTATAAATAAATATAGAAAAAAGTAAGAGTTATTAGATTTTCCAATGAGTAACCATATTTTTGAAGAAGGACCTCGTAGAGGTCATGCCGCCGGAAATTCGAGTCTTGAGCAACAAGCATCTCAACTCACTTCTGATATCAAATATAAGGCAAGACAAAAAATGAAAGGCACGTCGGGATCTAGTATGAGTCCTGGACAAGTTCAACAACTTTATAGACAACTTCTTGGATCTTCTTCTGCTCCTGGTGGTGTCAAGGCAATAGTCAAGAAGAAATTATTTAAAGAGCAAATTGATACTGGTGTTGTTTCTGTATCTGAGCATGTAAAAGATTCTTCGTCTTATGTTTATTCTAGAGTTTTTTCTGAGGCAGAAGAAAGAAAGTTTGTAGTAAGAGTAACTGATAGAGAAACTGGTAATACATCATATAGAAAAGCAGATCGTGCTAAGATCTCAGAACTAAGAGCAAATAAGAATATTTCTTCTGTTGAGATTACTGGTCGTAAAGAAGTTGATGATGCTTATAAGGGTGATCCAAAACCAAATTATGGAGAGAAGCATGAGAAAAAATATGGTTCTTCAAAAGGAAAAAATACTGTTGGAGATAAAGACGGAGACGGAACTAAAGAACCAGATCGTCATGAGTATGCTGGTGTGAAGGATCGTGCCATTAAAAAGTCGATGGCAAAAGAAGAGTATATTGATGAGGCACCTTTTCAAGTAATGGGTTCTCCTGATGGAAAAAAGGAGAAGAAGATTGGTAAACCAGTAAAGAGTAGAAAGTATGCTGATTCGAGAGCAGCAGAACTTGCGGATACTCACAAGGCAACTGGTGGACAGTATCGTTCTAAGTATGTTGAGGAAGTCATCTACGAGAAGGAGGATAATGGTGATAAGAAACTTGATGTAATGAAAAAGGGAAAGAATACTGTAAAGATTAATCCAAGTCTTGGAGAAAGTATTCGTGCCGAACTTGATTTACTGAAGGCACAAAGAATTGCCGAACAGGATGCTTCTATGAAGCAGCAAGACGATGAGAAGAAGAAGGAGCAACTTGCCGCACAGCAGGGTAAGAAAGATAAGATGATGAAGTTGAGAATTCTTCAGAATAAAATGAGAGCAGTTAGAGGTGGTGCAGAAATCGCAGCATCTCATGAATTGGAAGGTGATACTATTGCCGAAGGTGAAGGCACAATGCGTTATTGTCCTGCCTGTGATAAGGACGAGACGAGAGATGAGTGTAAGTATGGTGGAGAATACTGGGATGAAAACTCCAAACCTGCAAAGAATGAAGAAGATCCAAGATCAATGCCTACTAAAATTAATCTTGCCAAGAACAAGTTGAGAGCAATGGGTCTCAAGATGTCTTATGATATGCAAGGTGAAATGGTTGATGAAGAGGCATACGACAGTAAAAAAGACGAGTATTTGAGAAGGGGAGGAATGGGTGCAAGGGTTGATTATAAAAAACCTCCAAGTCAAAAAGATAATAATTGGGGAAAAAAACCTAAAGCAAAAGATTATGATAAGAAACTTGGAAATTTTGTAAAGTCATTAAATAAAAAGTAAATCTGCTATATAGATTAGACTTCTGGTTCGAACTATGTTAGCATTTCTTCTTCCACTCGCATCAAAAATTATTGGTGATGCAGTTTCTAAAGTCCCTGATAATGAGGAACTGGGTGAGAAACTTGTAGAGATTTGTTTAGTTATTCTCGGTAAGGCAGTTAAGTTGACCAAAACTGATATGGATGATCAACTTCTTGAAGTAGTTTCAAATGCTATCAAAGCAAGAGAAACTGAATAATATAAATATCATTATAAAAAGAATTATAAGGTAATAGAACATGTCTCTATGGGGCGATAAAGATTTAGTAACAAGCACAGGAACTATTTCCATTGACTTTGCTAGTAAAACTGTTACTGGTGCTGGAACAACATTTACTGATGATGGTGTCACTCAAGGTGATGTTATTAGTGTAGGTGCCGGTGCAACTTATGGTTTTGCTGTAGTTGATTCTGTAACAAATAATGGATCACTGACAATCTATAGTACAGATTATTTCGTTGCTGGTGTTACGACAGTTCCTGCGTCAACTGCGTTTGCTATTTCGCAGGAACCTCTGTATGCAATGGCAGATACTGCATATGCTGCACCTGAAGTTCAGACTGGACTTTCAACTAATCCTGTAACTCGTGTAGTGTATGGAATAGATGAAATTGAAGCAGGAATTGCCGCAACAACGGCATATGCTGTTACGCATTCTGGTTGGGTTGGTATTACATCTTACATTGATATGCATGGTAACCTGAGAGTCAAGAATGAAGTTCTAGTTGCCGGTGGCATTCTAACTACATCTGATGCTGACGACGATACTGTTTTCCCAGATAGTTGATAATTTAGTATGAGATTTGAAGAGTTGAATGAGAGTAATTATTTACTCTTTGCTATAAAATTCTATAATAATCCACAGGCAGTCACAAAAGATGACTTTGAAGACGACTTAAAGAGAATTAAGTATATCAAAAGATTATTGAAAAGATACAAAAATACTGGGGAACTTAAAACTCATCTCATACTCAATCATTTAACAGTATTGTTTAATGTTTTTGATGATGCTACAGTTCCTTTATTATTTTATAATCTTGAAGATGAACTTTGGCCTTGTATAAAAAGTTTTTTTGTATTTTTAAATAGGATACCCGAATACCCTAAAACAAAAATCACTGAATTGGGAGAAGATATGTATTGTTTAGAACAATTAAAAGAACTCTGAGTGTTATGGACGATAGAAGATTGTCAAATATAATGAATATAGTTAGATCCTTGAAGGAAGAAGCAATTGCTAATTCTGTTGGAGATGGTAGTGGTGTTGCAGGATTGACTGGAGAACCTCCTGTAAATTTAAAAAAGAAAAAGAGACCTACTATTATCGCCAGAGGTTTGATGCCTGGAGCAAGAAAACGATGGAATAGTGGAGTAAAATAATGCTATCCAACAACTCAAAGGTTGCTGTATTAGAATCAAAACTTGATATGTATGAGGAACTCTCAAGGGAGATGCTTTCTAAATTGGAATCGGCAGTAGAAAAAATATCAGAAGGAAATAATCGTATTGCTCAAATTCTGACGAAGCATGATGAGAGAATTGAGCAAAGTATGAAGACCGATAGTCTGATTATAAAGATGATTGATGAATTAAAAGATACAGAAGAAAAGAATAGTAGAATTCTCCACGAAAGAATAGATAAAATACAGGTAGAGATAAAAGCATTTTCAAAGTTTAGATGGCAGGTAGGAGGAGTTCTAGTGGTCTCTGCACTGCTCATAGGTGCCGGTAGTCGAATTGCACCTTTGTTCTTGACTCAGACCCCACAGCAGGTTATAATAGACCCAGTAAGGTAGTACCTATACATAATGGATCTGGTTGACTCCAAGTATATTGGGATGATATCTTCTCGTCTCCAGAAGTTTAAGAGAGTTAAAGATAACCTCTATAACTTTCGTTGCCCTATTTGTGGGGACTCACAGAAGAATAAAAATAAGACACGGGGATATATCTACCAGGTCAAAAATAATACAAACTTCAAGTGCCATAATTGTGGTGCGAGTATGTCCTTTAATAACTTGCTAAAGGAGATTGATGTAAATCTTCATAAGCAATATACTCTTGAGAAGTTTAAGGAAGGTCATACTGGCAGAAACTTTGTTGTTCAGGCACCAAAGTTTGAATTTACAAAACCAGTATTCAAGAAATCGATCAATCTTCCAAAGGCATCTACAAATTCTTTTGCCAATGAATATCTTGTAAATCGCAAGATAGATCCGGATAGGTTTTATTATGCTGACAAGTTCATGGAGTGGACGAATACTCAGAAACAAACCTTTGATACTATCAAGAAGGATGAGAGTCGTATCGTAATACCAATGTATGATGAGAACAAAAATCTCATTGGATTTCAGGGTAGAGCACTGGGAAAATCATTCACTAAATACATCACCGTGATGTTGGATGAGGAAGCACCGAAGGTTTATGGAATCGAAAAAATTGACAAAACAATTGCCGTTTATATCACAGAAGGACCTTTCGACTCAACATTCATTTGTAACTCGATTGCGATGTGCGGAGCTGACGTTGATATTAGTAACTGGGGCATTAGCAATCCTGTTTGGATCTATGATAACGAACCACGCAATCGAGAAATCGTCAATCGAATCGGTAGAACAATCGATAATGGCAACTCCATAGTGATTTGGCCGACGAATATAATACAGAAAGATATCAATGACATGGTTCTTTCTGGACATGATGTTATGTCTGTGGTAGAATTGAATACCTATTCAGGATTAGAAGCAAAAATTAAATTTAACAATTGGAAAAAGATATGACCAACGGAACAAAGGTAACTAAAAGAAATGGAAAAAATGAACCTCTTGATTTAAATAAACTACATGTAATGGTAGAAGAGGCATGTAAAGATCTTGCCGGTGTATCTGCAAGTCAGGTTGAAATTCAATCTGGTATTCAGTTTTATGACGGTATTACAACAGATGAGATTCAGGAGATTCTAATTCGTTCTGCATCAGATTTGGTAAGTTTGGATAATCCCAACTATCAGTTTGTTGCCGCACGACTTCTTTTGTTTGCCGTTCGTAAGCAATTGTATGGTCGTATGCACGAAACTCCAACAGTAAAGGAGCAAGTTGAGCAATGTGTTGCTAAAGAAGTTTATGATGCAGAAATACTTGACCTGTATTCTGATGAAGAGTTTGATAAACTTCAGTCCTTTATTGATCATGATAGAGACTACTTGTTTACTTATGCAGGTTTACGTCAAGTCTGTGATAAGTATCTTGTGCAAGACAGAAGTAATGGTAAGGTATATGAGACTCCACAGTTCATGTATCTTCTGATTGCCGCAACCATATTCTCTAAATATCCAAAGGAGACAAGATTAGAATACGTTAGGAAATATTACGATGCAATCTCAAGACACAAAATCAACATTCCCACACCTATCATGGCAGGGGTGCGAACTCCACTTCGACAATTTGCTAGCTGTGTTCTTGTTGATGTTGATGACACCCTCGATAGCATCTTTAGTTCTGATATGGCTATCGGCAAATATGTTGCACAAAGGGCGGGAATCGGTATCAACGCAGGTCGAATCCGTGGCATCAACAGTAAAATCAGAGGCGGAGAAGTTCAACATACAGGTGTTGTCCCTTTCCTTAAAAAGTTTGAATCGACTGTCAGATGCTGTACACAGAACGGCATTAGGGGTGGAAGCGCGACTGTACACTTCCCAATCTGGCACATCGAAATCGAAGATATTCTAGTTCTTAAGAACAATAAGGGTACAGAAGACAACCGAGTGAGGAAACTTGACTACTCAATCCAAATTTCAAAACTTTTCTACGAACGTTTCATTAAGAATGAGCAGATTAGCTTATTCTCACCGAATGACGTACCGGGCCTCTATGATGCTTTTGGTACTGATGCATTTGACTCTTGCTATGTGGACTATGAATCAGATCAGTCTATTCCAAGAAAGACTATCGGGGCACAAGAATTATTTTTCGACCTTCTAAAAGAACGTGCCGAAACTGGTAGAATATACATCATGAATATTGATCATTGCAATTCTCACTCATCCTTTATGGATAAAGTTGAGATGAGTAATCTGTGTCAAGAGATTACTTTACCCACTAAACCTTTACAGCACATTGATGATGAAAATGGGGAAATTGCTCTGTGTATCCTTAGTGCTATTAATATTGGTAAGATTAGGGATCTTGAAGATCTTGATGTTCTTTGTGATCTTGCTGTCAGGAGTCTTGATGAACTCATTGATTTTCAGGGATATCCCGTCAGAGCAGCAGAGATCGCAACCAGAGCACGTCGTTCGTTAGGTATTGGTTATATCGGACTGGCACACTACCTTGCCAAGAATGGGCATAGGTATGAGGATCCTGAGGCATGGAAGTCTGTCCATGATTTAACAGAAGCATTTCAATACTATCTCATTCAGGCAACTGTCAATCTTGCGAAGGAAAAAGGTGCATGTGAATACAGTCATCGTACCAAGTATGGTAATGGAATTCTTCCGATTGATACATATAAGAATGATGTGGATGAAATAGTTTCAAATGAGCTTCACTATGATTGGGAGAGTCTTAGGGCACAAGTTAAGCAATATGGAGTTAGGAACTCAACATTGTCAGCACAGATGCCTTCAGAGAGCAGTTCCGTTGTGTCAAACGCAACAAATGGAATCGAACCACCTAGAGGATACTTGTCCATTAAGAAGTCCAAAAAAGGACCTCTTAAGCAGATTGTTCCACAATACGGAACACTGAAAAACAACTATGATCTTCTTTGGGAAATGAGATCCAATAAAGGATACATTAATATTGTTGCCGTAATGCAAAAATTCTTTGACCAGGCAATTTCTGGTAATTGGAGTTACAATCCGGAACACTATCCCAATAATGAAATTCCAGTGTCTATCATGGCACAGGATCTATTAACTACATATAAGTATGGATGGAAGACATCCTACTATCAAAATACATATGACATCAAGACTGACGAAATGGATGATTCCAATGAGTCACTTGATAGTTTAATTTCTCAATTAGAAACCGCAGAGGAGGAAGACTGTGAGTCTTGTAAGATTTAAGACAAATAAAGAAGAGAGACCAATGGTCGATTCTATGACCGTGTTCAATGCAGAAGAGGTAGACACTAAAAAGCAACCAATGTTCTTTGGAAAACCATTAGGTATTCAGAGATACGATTCTTACAAGTATCCGATTTTTGATAAACTCACAACGCAACAACTGGGATATTTCTGGAGACCCGAAGAGGTATCACTCCAGAAAGACCGTGCGGACTATCAGACATTACGCCCTGAGCAAAAGCACATTTTTACCAGCAATCTTAAGTATCAGATCATGCTGGATTCTGTACAAGGGCGTGGTCCTGGGATGGCTTTTATCCCTTACTGTAGCCTACCTGAATTAGAGGCATGTATGGAGGTCTGGGGGTTCATGGAGATGATTCACAGTCGTTCATACACTCATATCATCAAGAACGTTTATTCAGACCCTTCAGATGTGTTTGACCACATTCTGAATGATGAACGCATTGTTGAACGTGCAATGAGTGTTACCGAAGCATATAATGATTTTATTAATGCAGCACATCATTATGATAGTACTAATGATTGGAAACACGCAAT
>JACKZZ010009292.1_pt1 | contig 21264 bp, 17 predicted proteins | sample 8027871 | NCBI WGS metagenome assembly JACKZZ01 (sample SAMN15724774, study PRJNA655200) | protist metagenome | isolation source: fluorescence activated cell sorting (FACS) single amplified genomes of... | place: USA: West Boothbay Harbor, Gulf of Maine | collected 2000-07-19
CGTATGTATGATACTCCAGTAGACTGGATAAACTTAGATCCTAATAACACTAACTATTCCTAAACCTAAACTGTCTCTTAAATACCTGCACCTCACGACCTTGAAAGTGCTAGAAAAGAATTTCCAACTGAATTCCCACTAGCTGATAACTCTGTTATTGGTTATAACTCCTGGTGGAGAACCTTTGTAAACTGGTTATAAACTTAATGTCCACCTGATAAATCACTGCCTCTACACATATCATGTTTTGCGTACTTTGCTTAAGCAATTGATGATTATTAAAGTCAAAAAATGTTCCTCTGTGTTGTCAAAGATAGAGGTTTAAGCTGCGGAGTTTTTTCAAATTCTGAAAGTATAAACAATGCTCTCTCTAAACTCTTAAACAGACATTTGCTATGTCTAAGCAAACATCCGGCTGATAAAGCCCCACCATTCTCTCATCACAGAATCCAACAAATATCATTCAGTAGACGACTACGATTAATAACCCGTCTCTGGAGAAATATGGCTCTTCGCAGATGTGGAATCCTAAGTATTGATTATCACTAATTACCAAATAGAAATTAATTAAATAACTACAAAAATTAACAGATTAAATTTATAGAAGTTTATACTAGAAGAGACAGATGTCACAACTATAAACATTATTGTGACATAGAAACAATTGAAGAAATCGTGAATTATAATGAAGAAATATGTAACTTATTCCCTATATCTACAAGGGATGTTAAAACAATCTTAGACCTTATTGGTAATGACACTCGAAGTCATAGCTTTAGAAGAACTTGGGCTCTTGGAATAAGAGTTCTCTTATATAAAAATAATATAGTAACTGATTCTTAAATCAAAAAAGGTTATTTAGATAGAATTCATAACTACATTGGCTGGTAGCTAGAACATATGTAATTTTTGAAATACTCTTGGGACTATATGTCCTACATGAACTATGAATTCTTTATACCAAAGTCTGTATAAGATTACATTCTTTTCGGTACTAGTTGATCTGTAAAAAGCTTCTTAGCATCAGATCCCCATTCAAAAAAGTTTATAGAATATCTATCATTAATCATAAATACAGCAACGACTGCACAATAGTACAGTCCCATTTCACATATATCATCATTATGACATTGTTCTTGCCTAATTACTTAGCACCACTTGTTTTTTGATTGATTTAAGTAAGGTTTGGCACTCCCTCACAGTATTGCTGTGAGCTGGTTAGAGAGTGATAGACTGGAGAGTCTTGATTCGTTCTCCCCTCGAGGAAAGCCTAGGCTATTCTCTTGGGTGCCCTTCGGGGCTGCAGGGTCTCAGACGTAGTTGGCCGGCCCGGGATACATAGTTGGCAAGTTGTCAGTTTCGGGCCGTTCTACGTATTCTAGACTTAGCTACTAGCTCGGATGAGCTATCCGCAGGTGTGGATCATCAGCAAGTGCTGATGGTAGCTATGGTCTTGGTCGCCAATTTATGCTAGCGCAGGATTGGCTCGTCCTTAGTCCGGCTCCAGGTTTGGAGCTGACTTGGTTCCATCGGTAAGGCTTCGTAAATAATAAGCCCACATATTATTTACTAAAAGCCGAGAGATGACTTATATAGTTATGAGTATGAGTTGGGGGGTTGGATCACCGGTCTTGAGTTTTGGTTAGTAGTTTCTACACGTTCGTTTATGTTTTACCAGTATGGATTCAGAAAAATTTTTGCCCACCCACCACCCTTAAATAACACAGGTAATACCTGCGCTATTGACGTAGTAACCCACTCTGGCAAGTTGTCAGTTTCGGGCCGTTCTACGTATTCTAGACTTAGCTACTAGCTCGGATGAGCTATCCGCAGGTGTGGATCATCAGCAAGTGCTGATGGTAGCTATGGTCTTGGTCGCCAATTTATGCTAGCGCAGGATTGGCTCGTCCTTAGTCCGGCTCCAGGTTTGGAGCTGACTTGGTTCCATCGGTAAGGCTTCGTAAATAATATTAAAACTAATTCAATTATGAAACCATCGAAGAGTAAAATCTCTAAGCCAATTTTCTTGCATAAGTAGAGAATCTATTACCCGAGGATATAACTGATGAATAAGCGTAAGCGATTTTGGAAAACGAGGGCTTGCTTGAAGATGAGGGTAACACTATATCGAATAGAAGGTAAGCTTTATCGTTTTTTCATCGATAGAATGGTGGAGCTACAACAGGAACAGTTATTGAATTCGTTAAGAAACCTAGTATAAAAGATGACAGTAGGAAGAAAAAATCTCAGATTAATTACTTAACAAAGGAAGAGGAGTTGATTTTGGCCAGAACTATGAACCTTGATCTTTCGGGACTTTTTGTTTGTGAAACAAAAGATTTCAAGGAGAGCATGTAGAAAAATTTATTCCAAAGACATATAAACATTTTATCTCATAAGGAATACGAGAAGTAACGATCCCGATATAGTATTGAACCATTTGGTACCGATAGAAGTTCACTTGCTTAGAAAAGGTGGAGGAAAATGGTTGCTTACGCTAGAACTTCCATTGGTTTAGGACCAAAAGACTTTGGAGGATTTACTGTTAGCGATCGAGTTCTTGCTGAAAGAGTTTTACCAAAAGTTACAGAAAAATAAGAAATGAAACGAACTTTAAAACGGTTTGATATGAAGTGTAAAACATCTTATGATAATTGTGGAGGGGATAAGATAAAAAGAGAAAAATTTACTTTTAATCCACAAGAAAAAATTATACGAACTGAAAGTTAACATGCAAGAATTTTTTAAAATATGTACAAAGGTCGACCATGGAACGATAAGAGAAGCATTAGTGAAAGTTAATAAACTAGTATTGCGAATCTAAGTTAACAAAAATCATTAACTGGTCCAAATATGAATTAATCTTAAATAGGTACTGAGGTAAAAAATTAAATTTTATATAGTAACTCCCTTTGAAATTTACTTTCAAATCCTAGCGAACTGGTGGGCGTATGAAATTTTTTTTAGAACCACTAAACTCCCTGTGATGGTGAAATGCTCCAGGGTGGAGTCACAATTGATCCATATGATATTGCATTTGAATCGCTATAAAATAATACAAATCTTAAGACAAACCTTGATTATCATTTATAAGATTCATATGTTTATACAAATTTTAATGAAGAAAATATGGAGAATTATAATTATAAATAGTAATAAGATTCAGGTGATTATTAAGGTAATGTAAGTTTCAATTCTGCAATTTAATCAAATAATGATTTTCTTTCTCGTAATGGAACTGTTTCTATGGCACTTAGATCTATGGAAGCAGCTGAAAACGGCAATGTTTCTATGGCACTTAGGTCTATGACAGATGGTACTTCTTCAATGGATCCTGCTTAGTTGAAAGCTATGACGGGATCTATAGATCCATAATCAATGAAAGCTGGAATTTAGTCAATTAATTTCGCTTCTATGGGTACAGGTAGTTCCATTATACCATAAAATTTAGCTAGATCTGCATTAAGCTAAAATGATCAGTAGAATCAACGTTAGAACAACTTAATAAACCTAAACTTTAGTGTCAATCCTAGATTATCTTTTGCGGATTAAACTGTTTCTAAACGTAAGAGTGAGAAACTTCCTCCTCCAGTTTATTCAAGCTAAGGTAATAAAATGACAAAAGAATTTTAAGAACTTGTAAATACAGAAAAAATTTTAATTCAATCTCATCCACCTGATGACATGTCGTAGAAAGCTGAATTTGAAGCCAAACAAATGTAGATTCAATAATAATTTAAACTAGAATAAAGAAGAATTCAGTCTGAAATACTTAGAGCTAATAAGTTAAGATTTTATGGTAAAAAAGAGGAGAATTAATAATCATAATCTATATCAGATGAATAACAATCTTTATTAACAAATCAAACTCAAAATTAATAGCATTAATCAAAAGATTTACATAAATAGAATCCTTTTAGTTAGTTTTAAAATATGATGACAAATTAAAATGAAAACTAGTCACCAAAGAAAAAAGAAAAATGGGTAACAGATACTTTAAGAGTAGATCCAACTATTTTTTCACATGAAAACACTCCTGATGTTAGTCCAAGTAAATACAAGATGAAAAATAAAAAATTATCAGATTAAGATTAGAATTAGTAAAATTAAAATTAGATAACATAGTAGAGTCCGAAGGATGACAATAGACTGACGTTATCCACTCGATCAGGAGCTGCCTAAGGTTTAAAAGTTGTGGTAAATTCACCTAAAAAATCAATTACTACGCAATTGACAATACCTTACGGTGCACCTCCTTCTGAAGCATTAGGTGTTTTGAATACCGCGAGTGAAGAGTAGTAGCAGATGAAATAAAAGATGAGTGCTAATGCCAGTTTCAATAAATCTATTTTAGAATCAGTAAAAGACTTGGATGATGAGGAAAGTGAATCAGCACATCATCATGAGAAACACAATAGTGTTCGTAAATCGCAGAGTGATTCTGATAATTCTCCAAATGAAGTGCGAAAAAGTATTACACATAAAGCATGCACGAATGAAGTTAAAAGACTGGTAGCGTAATTGCGAGCGATTGAAACAGCTACAGAAATGGTAGAGACTGAAGAAAAAAAACTTGGTATACACTAAAATTTGAAGAGAGCTGGGACTGTACCCGCTATAAAAGTAGGAGAAAATAGAGATTCATCGTCATCTCTACCAAGACGTGCACATTAAACAATGCATGAAAACTAAGCTTTATTATTAAAATCGGATAGCTAAGAAGACCTAGATTAAGATGATCATAAAGGTGTATAAGATCAAAGATAATCAATATAATCTAATAGAGTTTCAATGTCTCAAAGATAAAGTATTAATTAGAGAAACAAATCTGTATCTAGTTAAAGTGGTGATGAAAATAACAGTTTTACTTAATCGTAGTCGACTCCGACTTAGAGTCCAAAAAAAGATTCATAGTAAGTTGATCCGCGAGAGACTATGAGTCTATATAAGATAAAGGATGAAGTAAAAATTTAAAAGAATAGGAATACTATTTCATCCCCCAGTGTTATAAGTGCTATAAGTGCAGGATAATCTTAAGGTGGTACTGAAAAAAGTAAAAAAAGTGTAGTTATTGTTAGTCCTGTTATATCACCCAATATAACTATGGAATGAAATAGATGACTATTGAAGCATATAATCAAAAATGATTTTTAAAAAGTTACATATATTTGTGACTTAGACATCTTATAATATTTGTACGTACTACTATGCATATTACTAATTATTTATCAGATAATAACACTATTTTTATTTTCAAAACTATATCATTTTTTGTCACACTATTAATAATTTTATCAGCATTAATGTTTTTTTTTTGTATTTTTATTATAAACATAAATATATTAATCATACTAGTAATCACTATTAATACGTAGAGTATATGATTATGATAGTCTTTTTGTAAAACACTTTATTGATATCATTTAGGTTATATTATATAATAATATCAGTTGTTAGCTCATGTTATTTTTAATCTTAAAAGTTACATAAGTATTATATTTTGTAATAATTTTAATCTTGTATGATGATGAACATGAAACACTTTGTATAATTTAATTTTATTCAAAACATAAATTTGATCAAGGTTACTAGGTATTTTTACACATTTCCTGGATTATAGTAGAGTACTCTTATATGGTTTATTATTGGTAGTCTTATTTTATCTCATTCAAATTTGATAGGCTAACAAAGATAACTAATGTATGACCAAGTTCGATGTTTTTTTATAAGGGTATTACTATATACTAGTATACACGTTGACACTTATGTTGTAGTGTTTAAGAAAATGAAAATTTATGTAATAAGTAGCATTAGGTAAGCTCAAAAATGTTATTTTTGGATCATATGGATAGATCCATTCTAGTAATTAGAAAACGAACCCGGTGACTGTTTCATTCTTCTACTATAAGTTTGATGAATAATAGCAATATAATAAAAAAGATATATTTAAGTTTTTTAAAAATCATTGATGTCAATGAGGATAAATATAAACATGCTATGCCCAGCTTCATAATCGTTGAAATGTCTAAGTCTAACGCAGATTAATGTCGTGTATATTCGCTAAAAGAATAGTGATAAGTCACAATTGAAATTAATATGACTAATCAATGAAATAGAATATATTCTAATATAGTAATTTTATGTTTTCATCTCTACTGGTACTGTAGGTGTTACTAAGACTATAATACTAAATGGTTTGGGTCGCTGTGTTTGTGCATATAAGTGCACAGTAGACTATTACTAATTTTAGTTTATCTTCTTCTGAATTGATATATAAATATGTCGGTGATACTGTATACACTTAGAATTTTCAATTTTAAGATGTAATAATACTTATAATTTGTAGATTTTGTTTTAAATAATAGTTTAGGTCTTTAATAATAATTTTAAAAATTAAGTTATGTTCCAAATCTTTGAATTTTATTTCCATTAAATTTAAAACAAATTAAGTCTTCGTTATTCGGGTGAAGTATGTATTACCCCGTAGGGTAACTGTTGTTCACTGTCTTAAGTGGCTACGAATGAACTCGAGTAAGGATAGATGTTTTAATTAAAATAATATCACTATAAGTTAAACTTTCAACTAAGAATGCAACAGTATAATTTATAGAATTTTATTGGAATAATTTACTACTCAATTTACATTAAGACTAAAAAAAAGACTATCATCTGTTCAACTTTCAAGTTGATGATAATTTAAGTAGGTATTTATTTTGTAAATAATAATTTACTTACTAGTTAAGTTACTACATTTTTAATTTAGTTACTAGTATTATAATTATAATTTGAATTCCCATAATTAATAATATTATTTGGAAATTAAATACAGTATACAGTATTTTAGACATAGTTTTTAAAATCATAATGGCATAAAATCAATTTTAAAGTTAGAATCGTTATGAATCTGATATTCATGGTTAGGATCTCTGCCATTCCTCTAAGAGACGGAAAAAGGATAATAAGTTTTAAGATGATTAAAATTTAAGCAATTTAGGAACAGAAATTATATAGCCTGATAATAAATTTAGTAATGCTATTATAAAAGAAAAAAATTTCAAATTCGACCTTCATCAAGATAATCATCTCAATAATTAGGAAAATTTAGATTTGAGGAGTTAATTTATTACATAAGAAAAAAGTACTAGGTTTGACTGCATATTTCTTTTAGGGGGTCCTGGAACTGGCAAAGGCACATAAGCATAAAAAATTATAGATAAATTCGCAACAAATACTGATAGATAAACCTCACAGAATGTCAATAGTATAGATAACTTTGAATCTGGATTTATAACAGTATCGGCTGGTGATTGTTTAAGAAAAGAGAGACAAAAGAATCCAGATAGCAAAGATTCTAAATTGATTGAGTAGAAAATAAAAGATGGCGAGATAGTTCCGGTTGATATAACTTTAAAACTAATGCTTAAAGAAATCTAATTCACTAATAAAAGACGTGTTTTAATAGATGGTTTTCCTCGTAATATGGATAATGTAATAGGATGGGAAAAATAAATGGGCAAGATAAGAAATAATTATATTAAAATAGAGTCTTACAGTAAGAAGTCTTTGTTATCCGATGGGAGTATAACAAATTAAAATTTGGATGCTTATGGACATCAATAACCCTCAGAGCCATAAAGTCTAGCCACAGTTAAAGGAGTTTTATACTTTAAAGTAGACGATGAAGAAGCGCTGATCAAAAGATGTATTGAAAGGAGCTAAGGAATAAAAAGCTAAAAGTAAATCTAGACCTAAAGTTTAAATACTTCATTCTAGTAGTACTAGTAGTAATCTTAAGTGAGATCAGATGACAATGAAGAAACAATAAGAAAGAGATTGGAAACAAATAGAAAAGATTGTGAACCTATTGTGAACATTTTTAAAGAAAAATTTGGAACAAAATTTGTTAGAGAGATAGACGCAGCAAGAAGTATCGATGAGGTGTGGAAAGAAGTGGAAGAGATAATGGAGGAATGGTTTGGAACATGAGAGTTTTTGAGATTTAGTGCTAGAGATATTAGATTTTAACTTTTGATAATATCAACATGATCTATTAAATTTAGTATAGAATCCAATGAACTTATTTTCAAATAATGAATTATAATAAGTTTACATAATCTTTTTATCAAATAATTTATGATAGTTAAAGTGTAGTAACTAGTAATTAGTGGTCAGCTAAAGTGCTGATAAGTTATTATTTATAACCGTAGTATTACTATAATATACCATCGAATTAATATTTAAATTTAAATTATCTAGTTTTTAAAAATTTAATAATAAATTTAATGTCATTGTTTTTAGTGTTCATTATCAAATTGAAATATAATCCATTCAAGTTGAAGTATCTGCATACTCTAAGTTTTTCTATATCATTATTTCACAAGTTTTTGTTCAGCGATAGACTAAAGATTGATTGTCCATAGCGTTTTATTTTTTTACGTTAATTACTTATTCAGATTAATAATCAGAGTCAGAGTCAGACTTCATCAGAATCCAACTGTTTTTCTCTTCCTGTATAATTTTTTTTTCTTACTTATTTACTTTATGAATTTTTGTATAACTTCCTGTCAGAACCTTAATATCAGGAGATATGAATAATACTTGTATTTGAAGCATGTAAAAAATGATTTCGAAATTACATTGAATTTTCTACAGTCTAAGTTTAATATACTAGATAATTGTAGAATTAATTTAATTTTTATCATAGTCTGGACTCTGAGAATTTTAGTTTTTTACTAACTTATTAAGAAAACTGCTATTAGAATTTGAGCTTAGATTAAGTTAGTAAGTAATTGATACCATAATCATGTCAAATTTTGATGCTTCTTGTCGATCTGCAATTTCAATTGATGAAAGTGATGTTGGTATCGCTTCTTATGTTATTCCAGATCGTAAATAACCAGTTGGTGGTTATATTAAAACTTATATGGAAGATTTTGAAGTTAGAGAGTTATCATAAAGTGACAATGACTAACTTCAATATCATTAAAGATCTAAGTTTTAAGGTTGTTAAACTTATAGCTCTGAAAAATTGTATTTTAAGTTCCGTATGTATAAACGAGGTGTTGACACTCTAGAAGCAATATCATTATTAGCAAAGTAATTGTAATTGCCTGTAAAGAATTTTGGTATAGCTGGTATAAAAGATTCTTTTGCTATAACGTAATAAGATGTAACAGTTTAGATCGATGCTAGCTAATTAAGGCTAGATAGAACTGAAACTGTGACAAATAAATTATTAGCCGACTCTGAGTCTGAATCTGGATATGATTAAGAATCTGATCTACTTATAAAATAAGTTATTGATAGATTTTGTAAAGCAGGAGTATTTAGAGAAAGCATAGAATAAAATCCTTATGAATTTTCAAGTTCAGATTTACCACTTTGTGTATCTAACATAAGATTAATAAACTGCCCTCTCTTTCCTGGTTAATTAAAAGGTAATCGATTTCATTTAGCCATAAGGAACTGTAATAGTAAAATAGATAGAGCTTCTGCATAACTTGCGTTATATTAGTTAAAAAATTTTGGATTCATAAATTACATAGGTTTGTAAAGATTTGGTAAAAACGGGATACGTAGTGATAAGATTGGTCTCGCTTATTTCAAGCGTGATTATGTCTAAGCATTTGAGTTGTTCCTATATGGAGGTGAAAATGTTGTTGGCTGTGCTCAAACTGATATAGATAGTGTTAAAAAAAGGAGAAAGCTATCCGATACAGATGATGAAAGTTGTAGTGGTGTGACAAAAAGATCGTATGATACTACATCCACTTTACCAAAATGGGCGTAAGCTTTTAAGTTAACTCATTCGGCTGAAAGGGCACTTGACCTTATACCAGATAGATTGTGGGCTGAACGTAGACTATTAATTGCTTTTTCAAAAGCCGAACAATAGTATGAAGCTATGGTAAAATGTGAGTAGGCTGCTTAAGAAGGAAAAAACAGAAGAGAATAGTCTGAATAAAACTATCACAGTGACTCTAACAATAAATAAAACTTTTTATATCGATTGACTTATTCAGATAAATGTCGTTATGCATTTTTATCATTACCTCGCGCAATCAGAGTGTTATATTGTCATGCATATTTGGATAGAATTTGGAACCTCGCTGCAACAGAAAGAGTTCGTTTATTTGGTGCTGATAAAGTTGTAGTCGGTGATCTTATTAAGGATGTCGCGGAAGATAGGATTATTTTAATTGAGAGTTTTGAACAAAGTAGTTAGTATAGTATTTTTGATGTAGTAATTCCAAGGATAGGTCATAGTCATTTATTTTAAAACACGAAAAAAAAGGATAGTGGTGAAAGTCAATACTTTGAATCTGATACTGATCATGAATAAGATAAATTGGCTAAAACTGATTCTGAATCATATAATTATGATTTAGATACTGACAATGATGTTTTATAATTTGAATAAGACTTAGACTAGAACGATGAGTAAAAATTAAATTTTATTTCCAAATCATAAACATAAGAGACTAGTCTTTTACCAAAACATATCGGCAATTTAATGAAGTAGTACATTTTTTATGATGGAATTCTCTCTGATGATTCAGAATTTTTCGGTGTAGAAATGAAAATGAAAGTATCGAGTGAAGAAACAGATAATCATATACAGATCAGTAATTATGATAATAGTATTAGCTCTGCCAGTGGCAGTGCTAAAACTATTGACAGACTCAGTTAAGTTTAAGATTCTGTAATTCCATTCCCTTGTATCAAAAATTGGATTATACCCGGATCTTATCGTAAATTGATATAAAAACCTACCGATGTAGAATATTCTGTTTTTTGTGGACCTAGTAATGATATTGAAGCTAGTAATGATATTGAAGATAAAAAAATGCAGTGTGATACAGATACAAACAAAATTAATATAAATTTCTCTTTAGGGCCAGGATAATATGCTACGATGTTGATAAGAGAATTAGTTAGAGCAAGATAAAAACCACCACCTAAGCATATAATGTTTTATTCAGATGATGAAGATTGAGTAAACATAATTTAAAATTTTAGATATCAATAATTTATAATTATTTTAAATTATTTTTATTATGATTCTGTTAATAATAATAATTGTAATTTGCCTCTTTAGTAGTTTCTTAAATCTGACTTTTAAAATTATTTGTAATAATTAATATACTCAATATTTGAATCATTTTGTATCAGAATCACTTTTTAAATGCTTTATGATTTTGTTACTTCATCTATATCTGTTCGATATTTCAACTTCATATTTGTTATTATGCGTGCAAATTATTGTTTATTATATGTCGGATAATGATAGGAAATGAATTTCAATCATCATCATGATTATGAATTTATTAAATATATTTTACTTCTTGTTGGACTTGTATTAAGTACTTACTTAGTAACTATTATTTTTTATCTCCGACTCTACTAATATACAGAGTAATATTCTAACAAGCTCGTATTGTAGAGTATATATATTTTGATTCTAATTTAATTATACCATAAATAACTTCAGGTCAAAATTTCTAGAACTTAGATTAAATTATATAACTTCAGCTTATTTGCAGTGCCAGTTCATTTAATAATTAATAACTTTAAGTTTTCATATTCGTTAAGGAGCTTATATTAGTTAGCTGATACTTATTTTATTTATTTTTTATAATTTTTTTTTTATCAAAGTATCCTATCATAAGATAGGCCACAGCTTGTCCCTTGTTACAGTTGGACCTACTTCTTCACATTAAATATTAGATAAAGAAAACTATGTCTGAATCTGTTTCTCACTATAATTCTGATTCTGAATCTAAATCATTATCAGAAAACCATTCTAAATAAGATTATAATGATGAAGAAAATCAAAGTTTATTACAAAATGATATTTATAATAGTCTTAATCCAGTTAATGATACAAATAATAATGCTAACATTAACATTGAGTCTGACAATCATAATGTCATTAACAATAAAGTAAAGTCTGATAATGATGAACTGAATGATGATGCTCCTACTATTGTTATTGGTACTAAAATAGATGAATAATCTGAATCTGATAAACCTGTTTAATATGCTCCACCTCCTGAACCTCCATTTTAGTCGGTCTTGACTTTTTATAAGCTTGCTAATGAGATGTCTAATACCATCTCTAATTTACCACAATATTCTAGCTTTATGTATTTTAAATACATTTGGTTAGTGTCAATACGTATTTTTGGTGCATTAACACCATTGATTATTGCTTTTATATGGAAGTACTGGACAATTAGAATTTTAGTCGAATAAAAAGCCATTAGTTAGTCTAATTATGGTACAATCGATTATAGGGCATATCAAGATTAATTTTAAGGAAATTAAAATTTTAAAAATACACTTTATTCTAATGAAAAAGAAAGACAGTTAACTGATTTAAATATTTCTATGTAAGATATGAGCTAGAAGTTATCATTTTCTAATTTCATTGGTATGATTTATAATCTATTTAATGATCCATATAGTACCTGTGAGTTTATCAAAATGAAAACTAAAAACAACTGTTAGTTATCTTTAACTGAATCAGAATAATAAACAACTGATGAGAATCATAAAAGATTATCTTAAAACTCGGAATTAGTAATTCATTATCATTTATCACTATATTAAATGATTGTTTTTTTACTACTTGGTTTTATCTATATTCTTTCTTCATTTATACCGTTTGCTTTGCTTTTAGTAATAGATAAACTCAAATCTGGTATGTAAGTTGAACAAAGTGTCAGCGTAGTAAAAAAGGTTTTTGACTTACCTCATAACTAGATGATCTCAACTCCTACTGGTGAATTTGGTTAATTGCTTCATAAAGTGTTTACTTCACTTGAGAATTTTCCAACAGCATTATATAAAGACATCATACCACTATTTTTAGAGTCTTTTATCGCACTAATTCTTATAGTTTTCTTGTTTACTGAGTTGGGCTTAACTTGGGAGAACATTCCTGTAGATGATGATTCAATTTAATGGTTTAGGGATACTCCTTTTTAATGGAAACCTAAGATCTGGTATGCTGTACCAAGTATATTTACAAAATATGGAGTAAAAGATTTAGTGCTCTTTTTTTTTGGTCTTTTTCGTGGTTTAATTTGTGCTGGCATTTTTATAGTAGCGTTTATGATATGGACAATGATTACTTTTCATTTAGCAAAATCAAAGGCAATACGGGCAAAAAAAATGATGATGACTTTATTGTCAGAATGGGGTAAAATTTTATCAACAGTATAAAGTTATGAAAGAGCACATGCATTTGGCAGAATTAAAAGTGAGGTAATTGAAGATATATAATTACTTTTTTCTTGGAAAATTAAAATTTACTATTTAGTTAATAGTTTTGATATAATATTCAAATGATGAAATTATTAGTGCTTCAATTAAATTTTGCATTATTATACATAGTAACATACGTATTATTTAAATTTTATGTTAACTTTTCAGATCTCCTTATCTCGTATTGCATTTACCAAACTTTCTGATGAAATTGTTGTAGTCAAAACTGGTGAGACATATGAATCCTTCTACTTAAGAATTTTTACCGTATTTTTACAAGGTTTTTTTTGTTTTTTATTTGTTTTTGTACTTGGTTATCCTGCTGAATATCTTATTGGTATTAAATCATGTGATATTGTTATGCGAGCCTTATTACTTTGGTATTTTTATTCTTGGGTTGGTTCTTTAGATGCATACGCTACTGCTGTTGCATAGTGTCGTCAAGCTGTCGTTGAATACGAAGTACTTCATGACTTTTTTGGTATTAAATTTATATAGTAAGTAATTACAGTATAAATTCTTCTTTATCCAGTGAGAGTATAATAATTTTTGCTCAGATCGTGAATCAGTTGTAAAAGATCAAGAAGGTGCAAAAAAGATTGTTTTAGATTAGTTTGGAACTATAACTAAGACTGTATCCTACTAATAATCATAGGATAACTCTTCCAAGATTGTAAAACAACTCTAAGTTTCTAAACCATCTCCAAAAATAGAATTTGTCAATGTGCACTTTACTTATGGTGATAGAAAGATACTAGATGGGGTTAGTTTTACTTTAAATCCAGGATAGACTATGGGTTTAGTTGGATCTAGTGGATGTGGTAAGAGTACCATTTTAAAATTGCTTATGAGATTTGATGCACCATAAGAAGGCTAAATTTTAATTAACGGACAAAATATAAATGCAAAGTCTGGTGAAAATCCAGTCACGGGTGAATCATTACGCGCAATTTTTTCAGTCGTTGCTTAGAAAGCTGATTTATGTAATAAAACTGTACGCGAAAATTTGCAGTATGGAAAAAAGAATGCGACGGATGAAGAGTTATTAGAAGCCGGACGAAAAGCAGGAATGAAACTTGTTGATTATTAAACTAATCAATCAGGTTTAGAAACTGAGAAATAAAAGGAAGAACGAGAAAACGAGGAAGAAGGGATAATTTCACTCGATCATGTATGCGGAGAGAACGGTGCTAAATTATCTGGTGGACAATAGTAGAGAGTTAGTTTGGCACGATCAATTTTGAAAAATGGTTAGATTTTTTTACTTGATGAGCCTACAACTGGATTAGATGGCGTTGTAGCTAAGAAATTATCAGAAACAATGAATGGCTTAATATAGAATGAAGGCAAAAGTTCGATATGCGTCACACATCATTTGGAAGATTTGAGAAATACAGATGTAGTGCTGTATTTGATGTAAGGAAAAATAGTTGAACAAGGAAGTTATGCTGAATTAATGAAATTAGAAAATGGAGAATTTAAAAGATAGATTGAAGCAAGGCACGGTAAATGAAGAGAATAGCGTAATCTGGGAAAATTTATAGAAGTCATAAATCATTTAATATGATTATAAAAACATTTTTGTCATAGTTTTAAATTGTCATCAGATTCATAATATATATTGAATTATGATTTATTCATATTTAAGTAATATTAATAATATATTATTATAGAATCACTAAATTTGAATATAGACAAAGTGCTCATAGTCAGAGTCAGACTCAGAGTCAGAAATGTATACTAGTAACATACCTTTTTAAAATTATTAATATTCTATAAATTTAGTCCATAGTTTGTCCAAATTAATGTTATTTTATTTTGGATGATTTATAGCCACTGAAATTGCCAAAGACAAATAGTTAAGAATTAATTACTATTATCAATAGCTTTGTTAAGTAATTAATTCTTAACTATTTGTCTTTGGCAATTTCAGTGGTCAGATAGAGTTGATCTCGAGTCGCTGCTGCTATAATTTGAGTTGTAGACTAGTCAAATTCTTGTAATCATTGTCACACTTCATTATACATTAAGATTTTTAATGTAGATATAGATAGAATCTGAATTGATTTACTTCAGTAAGGATATCTAATCATATTGTTAATGTTTCATGTTAAACTAATGAGTGACACTGTTTTGGATTCATAATTTAGAAATAAAGTCTACGATTCGTGTGTAGACTCAATCAGAATCAGAAATTTAGACTAGGACATTTTATTAAGTACTTCAGGAATAGAAGAATAAGTAGATATAGATGAGGCGATGTCACTGTCAAACCAGATAAGTTCGTATTACTTATTATTTTTTTTTGAACAAATAAAACCTGACATGGTAGAATAATAATCTATCATAATCTAGCTATTAGATTATATATTATTATAAGCAGTGTGGTGGCATGCCTCTAGAAAAAAGAAAAATAGTCAAAATTTAAATTAGTATTGATATTAAAATTATTTTCTGAAACTTTTAACTTTTTTTATTAATAACAATTTAAAGCTACATTTTTGTATAGCCTTAGGTATTGAAGCTACATTTTTATATAAAATATTTTATTATTTTCAATTTAAGTGGGTATAGTCAGACTCAGAATCCTTAGTAGATTTGTAAAATAAGATTTAAATTTTAAACATATATAATTTAATTTTAGTGATGGTCACAGTGACAGACTCGGTGATAAGGACATACTAATCAATAGTAACTGTATAGACTAAGTTAAGTCTAAGAGTAATAATAATTAATTATAATTTTAACTGTTCTGAGACTAGCACAGATTTTCTTTAAAAGAGAAAAAAATATATGATAAGATTCAGGAATAACTCTAATACAAGTAAGTATTTATAAATTTAAATATTTAACCTAAGGCTAGACTTAGTTCAGTTATCTTAATTTAACTTTAAGTTCAACTATGTATACAGTAACCAGTTTTTTTTAACTAAAAAATTATTTTGTCTGAATAAATTACAATTTAAAATTATTAATATATAATATTAGTTATTAATAAAATGTTACTAAAATTATGATCAATTGACTCATACTGTTACAGTTACTTATAATATAAAAACAAAACACTAAAGCTTATTTTTACTATTAGCTTTTTTTTTTTTCTTGAGCTATCATCAAAAAATACGGTTAGTGTATATCTAAAACGACCTATGCTTTTCAATGTATAATGACTAACTTAAACTCTGAGTCTCATATAAATCCAAATATGTTTAGATGATCCTAAGTCTTCGTTATCTAAAGAGACTCAAAGTATAAAAATTAATTTTTTTTGAAAATTAAATAATTTTATAACAAGTAATAATAATAAACCTTATTATATCTTAAAATGTTAAAATTAAAACTTTTTTCTTTGAATAGTACAAGTGAAGATGATCATAAAATAAAAAAACCTCCACCTAAAACTCGTCGTAATGATTTTCGTGTATTAAGTATATTAGGTAGTGGAGGCTTTGGTACTGTTAAATTAGTCGAACCAAAACAGCCTAAAAATCCAGAGAAACATCACATTGGAGAAGAAGAAGAACTGTATGCTATGAAGGTATAATTTTACACTGAATATTATGAGAATTTTTTTTTACATTTTTAAATTTTAATAATATGTCATTCTGATTTATCCTTTAAAATTCTCCTAGGTAGTTGATAAACGTCATTTGAACGAAGTAAAAAATTTATTGGATCCAAATATAGATAAGTTAGTAAAAGGAGAACGTGATATAAATATAAAGATAAAAAATAATATGAAATGGGAAAAACATAATGGGATTGTTGAATTAGTAGAAACTTTCTAAACTACTGAAAAGTTATATTATTTGTATGAATTTTGTGATGGTGGTGAGATGTACGATCTAGTTCATCTATTAGGTAAATTGGATCCTGCAAGATAATTTAGATTTTATGCAGTGGAAATTGTTGAGGTATTATTAATTAAATAGAATATTCACTTTAAATTAAATACTAATTGTACAATATGTCTCGTTCTGTAAAAACATATGAATCGTGAGTGCAAAAAAAAAATTATAATTATGAATAATTTTAAACATTAAATTATTCATAGTCTAATATTAAATAACTAATATAATTTCTACAGGCCCTCTCATATCTTCACCATTACGGCATCCTACATAGAGATCTTAAACTCGAAAACATACTCCTTGACTCATAAGGTCACTGTAAAATCTGTGATTTTGGATGTGCTAAGTGTTTTACACTTGCCTCTAGTAAATTAGACGAGTATAATGGTACTGTTGAATCTGATAAATCCAACGGAGTTAAAAATAAAACATCATACACTGGTGTTGAATATTATGAATAATGCTAGAAAAAAAAAAGTATTCACAATTCTAACTCACCTATATAGGGTAGTTAAGGTTTTGGTTCTGTTTCTGTTATAAACCCGGTAACTGGATAAATATCTTAACCTGAAGTTGGAAAAAAACAATCTGTAAATGAAAATGATATCTTAAACTCCACTTAGATGGAATTTTGTCGTACTAACTCTACTTTATTAGTAAGTCGTAAATCACTCATGCCACCAGAGTATTTTGCTGAACCAAAACAGTATGGGGTTGAGTTGGATTGTTGGTAATTGGGTGTTGCTTTTTACAACATGTTGGTTGGAAATACAATTGATCTATATCATCCAGATAATGTTGAAAGACCTCTTGATATATTTGGATCTGATAATGTTGCTGATAAAAATTAATAAAAAACTTAAATTAAGGAAAGTGTTGACAATGGTATGGATAAAACAAGGTCACAGAATGAAAGAGTTTCAAAATTTCAATCTATTGATTCAAAAAAGACAGATAATGACTGCAGCATGGGAGTAGCTTTTGATTAAACTAATAATGAAGTTTTGTTTAAAGGCTAAGCATTATCATAAGCTATGAGTCTAGATGATGATGTTTAAATGACGTCAAAAACAACTGCAGCTTTGCCTTCGAATTTAACACTGTATAACAGTACACCTGAAGATACTGATTAACAAAATCAAGACTCCACTCCAAGAACAGCATTCAAACTTTAAGGGTAACTTGCTGATCTTGTTAATCAGCTCTTACATCCTGATTACACAAAACGACTCGGACATTCAACTTCTAGTAATCGTGGTGCCATGCTAATCAAAAATCACCAATTCTTTAAAGACTGCTATGAGACATCAAATATAATTGACACAGAGTTTTGGAAAAAAGTTCGTGATCGAAAATGGTAAGAGCCACCTTCATTATCTATAGAAGAACAGGATAGAATTATGTCATTTCACTCAGATTGGGGACGTGACTCAACTGTTGCTCCTTATTCGCAGGATTAATTTCCAGTACCTGGGTTCTCCTACTTAAAATAGTCAAGTAATGGTTAAGAAAATGATAACAGATAAAGCGTCACTGATGAGGTTATGGCTAATCCTTTAACAGATGCAATTTTAGGCTATACAACAGATAATTTACCAATAATGAAATTAGATTCAACTGATTCATAAAAGAATGGTGTTTAGCCTATGGAATCAGTAGAACTATTGGATAAACGAAATACTGCACAAATTACAGATTCTTCGAACTTATCTTTGAGCAATGTTATGCCAAATATTGTCGTTGATCAGAATCAGAATCAGATTCAGAAAGGGTTAACAGGTACAACTATTGATAATACACATGCGAATTCCAAACGAAATATCAATGTTAGTGAAATAATTGGAAATAATACGAGCACAAATTAGAATCTTACTAATAAAAGAAACATGAATTCGGTTGCTATGATTAATTAGGTTATAAGTCAGACTTAATAAGCTCAAGGACAGTAGTATTAGTAAGCTAATGGTTAATATTAAGAATAACCAAATCAATCAAATTCTTGCTAAGGATAATAAACTATAACTGTAGTATCTCGAATTTCTCGACCTCGTTCAGTACGTTTCTCAGCCGTCGATAACATAACTAATTATGATGGTTTTGACTCGGATGAAGAAGACGAAAAAAGACGAGTATAATTTGAATAAGAAATGTAAGAAAATAAAGAAAAAAAAGCTAGAAAAACATCTACAAAATTTAATAATTTTTGGAAGTTCAATGGAAATAGTGATACTTAATTACATCCAAGTTCAAAAAAATCCTAAAATCTCCATGTTAGTATTCTAGCAGAGCCTGACATCAGTTAAAGTCCTCGAGAAGCTTAAAAAATGATGTCGATAGAGTCGGAATCCTCAGATTTACCTATGGAGAATGTATCAAGTTTAGTTGTATGTAAAAATTCAAGTAGCACGAAAAATGATGAAACCGAAGTCATAACACCTGCGGTCGGGGTAAATTAGGTAAAGACTCCAAATACTGGAAATATTTAAACCAATAGTAATGGTATTTTAAGTAATCTTAGTAACAATATAAAAAAGATTGTAACTGTTGCTAGTCCGAGAAAATTGTTTTTAAAAAACAATGAAAAAATTGAAAAAATTAAAGAACATGATTTTAATCTAATAGTAGGTGTTAAGGAAATGGATCCAATTCTTATGAACAAATTCAGTGAAGCTAGTTAAGTTAGTAATAACATTAATAAACCTATTTGAGGAATTTGAAAATTCTATTGTATATTCAGGTGCATTATTTAAGTAAATAAATTTTTGATTAGTAACTTAAACCTACCATAATTTGAACAAGTTAAGGTTTTTAATTATTATTTTTTACTAATACTAGGCATAATATATTTTTGGCAAATTGAAAATAATATATAATTACAAATGTTACTGTAATACAATTATTAGAATTGTACTAGTTTATAATTCGTGTATATAAGAATCTGATAATATAATTAGCATTTCTCAAAAAATTGTATACTAAATTTTGATGATAATTTTTGAATTTATATTAAGTAAATAATAAATTAGTATCTAATAGTAAGTTATGATTACCGTTTTCAAGACCCATGTTACTTATTTAACTGCTTTTTGAAAATTTTGATGCATCTTACCTATTAGAAAATAGTGCGTCGCCGTCTAATAATAAAATAAATTCTAAATTACCTATCGTTAATAGAATTATAATACTATTAGTAACTGTTACTGTTTTACTATCAGATTGATCATTGGAGTTTGACAGTATAATAATACTAGAATCTGTTATTTAAACTAAAAATTTAACATATTTATACTTAGTAGATGTACTTAATTTAAGCTAAGTCTATAAAAAAAAGTTTAAGAGGATGAGCAAAACTTAGATAATATGTTGTGTAATATTTACCAAGCAAATTTGAATTATGTGATCTGATTAAGCTAATAGTCTTCTTCAAGTTCTTATTATTAACACAGTATTCTTTAATTTTTTTTTTTTGTGTTATAAGTAATTGGTAGTTTTACTTAGAAGTTAGCTTTACTACTTTTTAGATTTGATTTTTTAAAGCTACAAGATGTACCAGCAGCTGCAATATGCGAACACGCCGGTCTATGGAAGTGCTCCAGGAACACCAGCAACGTATAATAATATAAACTATTATACTTAAGAGATAACTAAATATAGTTTTTAGAAAAACATACTTTACTGTCACTCAGACTCAGACTCAGAGTCAGAGTCAGTTTAATATCAATTTAGTAGATTTAATTTTACTATATCATAGGACATTTTTTCTTTTCTCTACTTTCGCTAGGTATACAGGAGTTTATCCAAATCCCAATATGCAATAACCTAGCAATAACTTGAATTAGCTATAACTTGCAATTTAATCTTAAGCAGCTCATGCACAAGCTGTCCATCTGCATGCAGTTACTGCAGCCGCTGCGTAAGCTGCTAATATGTATAATTATTGTCCATAAATAAATCAATATAATCATAATTCTTCCAATTAATTTAATAAAGACAATCATCCCAATGTTCACCCTAATATCTAAAAAGACTCTTAAATTCCAAGACCTTTAGGTGGTGGTGTAAGTGGCAATAGGTAAACCTTTTTTTTTTCCCTATAAAAATTCATACTCTCCACGGCTAGGGAGGTAAAAAATACCCTTCTAGG
>JACKZZ010012479.1_pt1 | contig 21234 bp, 16 predicted proteins | sample 8027871 | NCBI WGS metagenome assembly JACKZZ01 (sample SAMN15724774, study PRJNA655200) | protist metagenome | isolation source: fluorescence activated cell sorting (FACS) single amplified genomes of... | place: USA: West Boothbay Harbor, Gulf of Maine | collected 2000-07-19
TGTGAATCACCATCTGTCGCCCTGTTTTGGGGTGACATCGCCTCAAATTGGGGCGACGCGATTCGGGACTCTGACAAGAAAAAAAGAAGCGGAAAGGGTGCAAAGTCGGAGGACTTGTCGCCCCAATGAAAATTTGAGGCGACGCGCCGACATGGCCACACATGATAGTACCACACAGCCAGCGCAGCTAAGCCAGCGCAGCCAGTACGCAGTTACACTGCGCAGCCAGTGCAGCCAGGGCAGCCGCAGCCGGCGCAACCAGTGCAGCCAGACTGTGCAGCCAATGGCAATGCAGACAGCACTGAAAACAGTACTGAAAACAGTTCTGAGAACAGTACTGAGAACAGTACTGCAAACAGTACTGAAAACAGTACTGAGAACAGTACTGAGAACAGTACTGTGAACACTACTGAGAGCAATACTGAGAACGCTTCTGAGAACAGTACTGAGAACGCTCCCGAGGACAGTACTGAGAACGCCCTGGGAACAGTACTGAGAACACCGCCACGAGAGGTGCTGAGGAAGCTTCTGAAGACGCTCTGAGAGCTGTGCTGGGAGCGTTACTGAGAAGCGTGTTGAGAACGTACTGAGGGCAAAATTCGTACCAATACTGAGAGCACCCGGGCGCACTGTTGAGAGCGGCGCCGAATGCAGGGGGCGAACCCTACTGAAGACAGTGGGGGCGCACTACTGAGCACACCTAGAGGCCCTAAAAGGATGGCAGGGGAGAACAACAGGAGAACGGGAGTGGGAACGACGGGGAAGGGCACTAGGAGTTCACTATGAGAACAGCTAGAGGCACAGCTGAACGAAAAAGGGGAGAACACTACTGAGAGCGCTGCCCAACTTGCCATGAAGCCGCTCTGAGCGCACTTGGAGAACGGTTCAGAGGGGCAGGGCGACACGCACTTCTGAGAGCGTAATGGGGTTCGCCCTGAGGGCGTACAGGAGAAGCGGAAGGAGAGACGCTCTGAGAGCGTTCTGAGACGGTGTACTGAGCGTCATTTGGGTAACTTTAGGAGGCATCCTCTGGGAACATTATGAGAGCACATGAGGGGGCCCAGTTTTTTGTGATTAAGTAGTATTAGTTATTAAGACTTGATATCTAGCTTTCCGATCTTTTCGATCGATGACTGAACCTCACAAGGTATCAAGTCACGACCGAGATTACGAATGACGCCCACTTCCTACGCCGTTTCTTTTTGATTGGGAGGAATGCCATTACCATTTCAAAATCCACAGTTCTAGCAGACCTGCTCATAACCCCTGATCATCACTCGGCGGGGAGCACATGCCCTCAGCTTTCAGCCAACTCAGAAATCTTATAATTTTCTTCAAAATTTTTAAATTTCCTAATTTGGAGCATCACTTCTGCTCCCTGTCCGCTGGCCTCTCGCCGCGGGGCGGTGGCGTGGGCATCTTCTTCTTGTCGGCCCAAGCACGCAGCTTCTCGCACGTGGATGCGGCAGAAATACGAAACTCCCCAATGCTGCTGCCATCATGACAAAGCCAGCAGTCTGCCTTTCTCCTGCATCCTTGCCCGTGAGGGCGCGTCACGTTCTTCAACATGCCCGCATTCCCTTCTTCTCTGGCACGACGGACGATCTCCTGCGCCGTGGAAGGGCCCTTCTTGGCCATGTTGCTGGAGCTGCTCGGGCCGGCATGATCCGCTTGCTGATGATCCTTGCCCCGCCGAAATGCAAAATTGTTACTCATGCCTCCCGTGTGATTCGATGGCCCGCCTTTACCAAAATTCGCATAATTCCCGTTGCTGCGATGCCCATCGAAATTACCACGAGGAGGACGGGGGATTCCTTTGTTACGAGGGAAGCCCTTGCCTTTGGTCTCGTCCGATGCCACGCCTACGTGGCGATCAGCCAGCCTGCAGGCTCCTCTCGCGAATTCGAAAAATCTGCACTCGAAGTCCGTCTTACCCGCAACAGCGAACGTCTGCATGAGAGCGGAGATCAGTGACGCCGTAAGAGATACATAACACTTGCCTCGCATCGTCTCCGCGACAGACTCCACCTTGGGCGAGATGAAGTGCCGGACATTGTTCTCTTGCGCCGTGGCCGCTTTCGCGCAGTCCAACTCGCTGGAGAGCTTGATTACATTGATCGAAGTCGATAAGATGCCACGGGTAAATTCTTCCAGGGAAAGTCGTTGTCCGAGGGTCTTCAATTCTTTGGCCATCTTCTCACTTGCAACAATCATCGTTTGTATCTGATGTGGTTTGCATGTGCTGCCCCCCTCGCTGCTAAACAGTGATCCGCGATGCTCTTGGAAGAGCGTTTGTAGTGGATCCCACTCTGAGGAGCTTGCGAACGGACGGTTTCCAGTCTGGGAGAAAAAGATTTCGGCTAACACGGTAGTAGCCCGTTGGAGTGCGACGATCGGCAAGCTCGTGACTTTAACGCCTATCACAGATGCGATGCTGGTAGGTGACGGCATTTGTAATGCTCTCGTAGCCCTGAGGAACACGGCGATAAAATATCCTGTTTCGATGTCGAAGCTGTCGAACCGGATGGCCGCCGAATCGTCCTTCGGGTAGCCGTGAGCCTGCGCAATTATCAGTAGTGCCAGTTTCACCCGTTCAGCATCGTCCAGCCCAACGCCCGCGCGCACATTCTTGTTCTTCATAAATGCGTTCAAGAACAAGGACTGCAGCTGTGTAGGAACCGATTCCCCGTCTGTATCATAATCGATGACTCTCCGGGCGAACTTGCAGATGTCGTTCTCCTCTTTGGCCGCCTTTCCGGAGAGTAAATTGTTATTCGTATTGTAGTTCCGCATGGTCCGCGCGGAGTGCTCCTCCTCCTCGCTGGAACTCGCCATCGACTTGCCCTTCTTTGGCTGACGACGAAGCCTTCGAGACAAGCGGCCGGCGGCCGCGTTGTCAACACCTATAATTAACGTGTGGACAAATAGTTCAGTTTCTGTGGTATGGTAAAGCAGAATAGCTCACAAAACACCAATACGAGTCTAAGAGTTATACCAATGTCAGCCTCTCCTGGGGCCGATTTTGCCCTACGCGCGCGTTTGGGCTTGGGATCTCCCTCCTCTTCCTCGTCAGACTTCGCGTTGGCTTGTACAGTGGTCGATCGCTTCGCGGAGGCCTGAGCTTTCGGAGCTCCGGCCGCCTTCTTCGCAGCCGCCTCCTTCGCCTTGGCGTTCAACTTGGTCTTTGCACGAATATAGGCGATCTTCTCAGTGATATCCGCGAACTGGCCCTTCTCGTCCTCGCTCAAAACGCCTTCCAGGCTGGAACAGCCGCGCAGATCAGAATCCGACTCCCAGTAGCCCCAGTCGGTCGATGTAGCCGATGAAGAGGATGGCTCCTCCCTTTTGTTCTTCTTCTTGGCCTTAGCCTTGGCGTTCTTCTTCGGAGCTTTCTTGGCCCTCTTCTTGGGCTGTTTCGCCGGCTTTTCAACCTTGGGCTTCAACTTGTCGCCCTCGTCGTTGTCCTCGCCCTTGTCGTCCTTGTCATCCTTGTCATCCTTGTCATCCTTGTCATCCTTGTCATCCTTGTCATCCTTGTCATCCTTGGATTTCTGGACTGCCGGTTCATTTTCCTTACCACTCGCCGCTTCAGCAGAAGCGTCTTTCATCTTGACGTCGCCGTTCTTGTCCTTGTCCGCAGCGTCCGCCTCTCTGCTGGCATCAACCTCGATATCAGAGCCGTTGTCGATGTTGTCCATGGCCGAGTCCTTACAGATTTTCATCGCCTTGGTCGGCTTGTCCTTCGGGAGCGTCTCCTTCGCGGGGGCCTTCTCATCAACCTTCTCCACGACCTTGGTCCCGAGGGCAGTCTTCACCGGCTTAGCCGGAGGGGAGGCCCGGGCTTTGTCCATAGCCAGGGACCCCTCGTCGAAAGAAATCGCATTTTTGGCAACCTTCGTGCCACGCTTACAGTCCAGAGCCTTTTGGGCTTCAGCCAGCGTTAACTTCTTGTCTGGCATCTCGTGGACTTTCTAATTTTTATCTTTATAAAATTTTTCTCCTTTTGCTATCAGTGGTTTTCGATTGGGAGGAACAAGGGCAAGACAAGTATGCCTGCATCCACAGATTCTCATAACTCGATGTCGGCCAACACTCAGTTTTTTGATTCGGAATTTTCTCACACCGCTCTCGGGCAGCTCATTTCAGACACTCTGCCTTCAAGCCAAACGGCTTTTGCGTCGAAAAATACTTTATTTGATAAGATTTCCAACCCATGTCTACTTGTCACCTACCACAAGCTTGTCGAACGCAGAGACGGACATAGTCGAAGACTTCAGCGCGTCATACTGAGGGCGGTGACAGCTCGTACGACCATAAAGTGCATTGTGGACCGTCGTAAATCTGTCCATGAAGTTCAGATACTCGATCTGGAACGTCTTACCCATCGCTTTGATCTCTTCAGACACATAGCACTCTAAAGAGCATGGCAGCACTAACCCAGGGATACGTCCTACGATTCTAAATTCCATCTCACGGGAGTAGTTCGCCTTGTGATCAAAACGACGTAAAGTAGGTACTAATTTACACATACCTCCCAGGAAAGTGCTGACTTTCCCTAAGGTTTCCGGAGTGAACTCGAAAAAGCTGCGTCCACCCGGATCGATCTCAGCATGCTCCCCGAGCGCTTCGATGCGATGTTGGTTCATAACTACCAGTATCAGTTCTGCGAATACCGAGAGGAAATCACGCAAATCCTGATCATACTCGATCTTAGCGCCCGAAATAGGTGACGTCGTCTGGAAGAAGAAACCAGACTTAGAGTTCTCCATACCCGGGACAGGGATAGACATTGACGTAATACGCACCTGACACATTGTCATAATTCCAGAAATAATACACTGGACCATCTTGGCCATAACGGCCGGAAAAAGCTCAATGAATTTCCCACTGTCCGGCATATTCTCGACCTGGAGGGCACCGAGGATCGTGCAATACGAAGCCTGAAAGATGTTCACGTAGGGGCTGGTAGGCAGGCGCAACATCTCTTCTGGGAAAATGGCGCCCTCCTCATAAAATTCGGCGTCCTCACGCGGTACATCGTCCATGTTCACGTCGTGGTTCGCCATCTTTGGGAAAAGATAAGAAACCGTTCTCCAAGGTCCTACCGCCTTTTCGAGTTTAAATGGGAAGTGGAAATAAGCTTTGCTTCTCATCTTTTTGGGATTTTAGGCTCTCTTTGCATCTCGAGTCCACAACCTCAGTCATCCAAATCTCACCTCAAGTCCACAAGAACAACGCCATCAAGCTTGAGGGAGCCTTCAGGCTTGCAGATAGACAGGCCGACAGCCTCTGATCTACGAACGAAAGCATGTACAGCCTAATAATTTACCAAACCTGGCAAAGGAGACCCTTCCTCAGAAGAGTGTCTGTGGTCTTTCTAAAACTGTGTACTCAACAACTATCAATGCCTCCCGCACTTATCTAAAAAGGAGAGACTGACTGTGATAGAACTAACTTATCATACTCTAAGTCTAGTTCATATTGGTTCTGAAAAAATTCCCAAACTTCTCAGAGAAGAGTTCTCACTATCTCTAAAAAGGTCTGATACTTCTGACGCTTCGAGAAATTCTGGCATCCTTCTTTTGCCTGGCCGAGACGACCTCAAACTGTACAAGAGACGCCGCGCGCATCTTAGTTCTTCTAGTATGAAAAATGAAGAACGACACTCCGATCATTCCTCAGACGTCCTGCAATTACTGCTTCTACTTGGACAGCATTCCCGTCACCTTGCTCCAAATGGACCTGCTCCTGTCCTCGTCGTCCTCGTTCGCCGGCGACTCGTCCGCCACCTCGGTGTCCGATTTGGCCTCCTCGGTCTGCTTAGTGCCGTCCTCATCCTCTAGGCCGCCCTGACCGAACGCGGCCGTCTCCGCCGTCGTGGTCGCCGCGAGGGGCGTCGCGCTGCTCGCGGCCGCGCCCGTAGGAGCCTCCCCAGCGTTCTGGCCGACGACGTTCACCAGCTTCGGGGCGAACAGCTTACTGCGCAGGGAGGTGGCTTCCTTGCTCATGTCTTGGATCTCCTCGCGGCAGGACATGCGCATCTCGGTCATCTGGTTGCGCCACATGTCCCTCTCCACGCGAGCCGCGTCCACACCGTCAGCGATCTGCAAGAGGAGTTTGTCCTTGTCCTGGTTCGCCCGGCCCAGAATGTCGTCCATCTGCTTGCGGAGCTGCTCGCTCTCTTCGCGGAGAGCATCTTTCTCATTGGTCAGCAGCGCGCGCAACTGCTCCTTCTCCTTGCGGGAAGCTTCCTGCTCATCGGTCAGCTTGGTCAGCACGTCCTTCATTTCAGCCATGTGCTCCTTGTCCTTTTCCTCCCTGGTTTTCTCCTTGGCCTCATGGATCTCGTCATATTTAGCCTGCAGCTTTTTAAGCTTGTCCCGCCAGTTCGTGACTTCCGTATTGTGCTGAGTTTGCGCCATGTTCTTAGCGTCATCCCTGGCACGTTGCTCCTTCGTTTGCTGACAAAGATTATTGTAGGGAAGTGAATACGCTAGGCTCGATCATTTCACTGACCAAGAGTCGGTAGAAATCCATAGTAAGTACCATCTTTTCGACGAGGTGCTGGCGCGCGCGCATCGCCCCCTCGTTGCTGCCCGTGAGCCAGCCGATCTCCTGGGCACCTTCGATGCTGTTTTTGGACAGAAAGACAGGGATAAAAAAGCACAGTCGCGCGACTCACAATCCAATTTCTTGGGATTCTCCTACTGAACAAAAGAAGAAGAAAGGTAGGACTACGTATCCAAACCGTATGGCACAAGGAGAAAACCGCCCCCGCGGCGCTTGTCCAAGTAGGGCGTGTTCTCCTCACGCGCTTCCAGATCCATAGTGCACCACTTCGCCTGGGCGTGGTCATTCTGGATGTAAGCGAAGCGCCCACGGGCGAAGTATTTGTCTCCCCCCGTCATAGAGAGGTCTTTCATCTGCATCACCTCGGCGTAGGAGTTTCCGACACGTTTCATCACGGTCGCCATCTTCGCGCGACGAGCCCCGATCCTCGAGAGGGTGTCATCAGGCTTCGGGCTCGCCGGTCCTTTGGTGCCCTGTTCCTGGTCATCGCTTCCTCCGCCTTTCCCTTTATAAATCTCCGGCGAACTGGGGTGAATGTCCATCGTGAAGATCGTCGCCCACAATACGAGGATACAATACACGCAGTCGCGGAAATCTACTCTAAACTCGTGGGGGTTACTTGGAGAAGTGGCCTAGTCTAGCAGGTTATCCGTCTGGATTCCAATAACAGGTACAAAGCGGAGACTGTTCTTTGGATTTAACGGGGAAATTTCGACGGGGTACTACCCCGCCGGGAATCGGAAGAAAGAGAATAAGAGCTTGCCTACGATAGCCGAATCTGCAAAAATTTGCAACGAACGCGGTGCAAATCACTCCTACTCGAGAGCTTCCAAGCAAACTGCTTTATCTTGCTCTGTCTTGCATCCACTGCAATGTCAGCAGAGAGGGTATCTACCCAGCCCTGTCATCAGATTTCCATGGCGTCCTTAAGCCAAGAAAGAGACCGTGTCCTCAAGGTCCCAAAATTCCAGAGATTAATCATCTCGCGAGCCAGATAAGAGATCGTCATACTTGGGCGATCCCTTTCGAAGTCAGAATCACTTACCCAAGAAAACATCCATCCTTTCCTCAGAAGGCGCTGAAAATGCACTCTTCCTTAGTCAGAACTTCAATTTTCAAGAATAAGAGAAACTAACGACGCTCATACTCCTGGAGGTGGAGGCGTTTCTCCTTTCACAAAGATACGTGACAACCCGAGAAAGTGCGAATCGAACGATGTCAATTGATGACTCGGACGACCCAATCCATAAGGGTGATATGAAATTCCGTAATGGAATCATATCAGATCCCTAATGGAATATACCTTCTCATACAAAGGGGCTGAGTACACTTTGTTTCCAGTACCTAATATCCAATAATCGGAGGACAAAGTAGAGACGGGCAGAGTTGTGCGCTTACATCATTTAAGGTAAACAAGTTTACTGAAATTTAAGGTGCTCTCGACAGATCTCGGTCACTCCGAACAAAGTCACAATAAACGAATGATCAGCGTGAGTATTGTACATATAACATTCAAGACCTCAATAAATTCTTGAGATGGAAGAGCGCGAGCTGCACTCCGCGAATCTGCATGGACTCCAGGCGCTTGTCGAAAACGAGAAACTTCCCGCTGCCAATTCTGTGGGTCTCGTCCATGTCGCGCTCATCACGCAGCAGCTGCAGTCGGTTTTCAAGCTCATTTTCCAGGAGTTCGATATCGGAGACCTGTATGCTCTCCGGAGAGCCTGCACGAGCGATCAGTTTCTGTGCGTACCCGATAACCACCTGATTGTCCACGCCAGCTACGAGGCGATTATTCGCATCTCTGTAGCCGGACCCGAGGGGCATGATGGCGCCGGGGGAAGTTTCGTCTTCATTCGCTCGCCCCTGAACATCGTCTGACAAAACGCGGTCGGGAGTGACTACGGGCTCGCCCGACATTAGGCCGTCGCGCAGAATGTGGAAAAAGTAGTTTAGACAGGAAGCGCACGCAGACTGCACGTTCTCCTGCACCGCCAGCATGGCATACTGCGCACAGAGATGCCGGACTACCAGGCGGAAAAAGGAGGAGACGATGCGGGCGCGCGCAGCGAGCTTGCTGCCGTAGAAGCATCTCTGGTGCTTCGCCTCGATAAACAGGAAACAAATGATGGGAAAAAAGCTCGGCATCTGGCCGTTTCCCAGGAAGGCCCATACCATCTGCCCCAGCTCCTTGTAGCGAGCGTCCGCGATGCCCTGGAACAGAGGCGTCGCTTCCCTGCTCATTTCGCCCAGGTCTGTCGATGTTCGTCGCCCCTTGCCAGCGTTGCTCTCCCACGTCTTCTGGACCAACTCCGAAAGATCCGCCATCTCCGCGACGCCGACGTTTTTCCTCTTTCTCGCATCGCAGATGTCCTCCAGCAGCTCTCGAATATGCCCGTAAACTTTCAGGAGTCGCCCACACTCGGCTAGATCGTAGGGCTTGGACCCACGCGTCAAAAGGACGCGACTGAATCGACGCTCGGCGTAATACTGCAGCGCGCGCGCCAGTCCGAGTTTTTTCGCGGCGTACACGCCGCGGCTGGCGCTGTCGCTTTCGTGGCTCCTGGATTTGCTATTGCTTGCCTCGACCTGTTCTTTGCTTGGAGAGAACTTGCCTCCGATCTTTTGACTCTTGCCCGAGCGCGACGTCGGCCTTTTGGCGGTGGCGTTCTTGCTCTTGTCCTTCGCCTCAGAGACCCGCGACGAGTTGTTGCTGCAAAGATTCAGGCGCACCAGTTCGATCCCGATGTATTGTCCAACAACCTCGGGGACGATGGCGACAGCGTCGTCGGGAGGCAACGGCGTTCTCTCTACCAGCGAGGTGAGAACGGTCGCCGGCTCCGGAGTTACTCCAAACGAGAAGGTCGGCATTGGTGAGAAAATGTGCTGCCATTTCATCGCCTTTTTCCTCGTCGCGTTTTGAGTCGGCTGCCGGATTCCGGCGGACTTTCCGAGAACGTCGCTGGTTGCTTTGGAGTGGACGTGCATGTTGCAGTTCCTCGTTGAAACGCCGTTGCCGACGTACTCCTCCAAACGCTCGAGGTACGCCGCCTGCAGGTCGTTGATGAGGGTCCAGGATTCCAGGGCCTTCAAGACGTTTCCCGCGATCGTGAGGCGACCGGGGCTGGATCTGTTGTTGTTATAATCCTCGTCCGGCCCGCCGGGCCCGCCCGCATCGTCCGCGCCGACCGTAGATTTGGCAGTCTCGAACGTCCTCCCTCGAAACGCGTTCCGGGCCACGTACACTCCGATCACGGTGTTTATCTGCTGCAGTGCCAGCCGCAAGTCTTCAAGGTCGAACGTGCAGATCTTACCCGCGTGCCGTTCTTTTACGAACGTCTGAATCGTGCACTCACGTTCACTGCTCGGCGCGACGAAGCTGGTTGCGTCTAAGAATGCCGTGCAATCTCTCGGGGGCAAGCTTATCTGATGGTCCGTGAGAAACTTCTCCATTGTGTCGATAGGATGCGCGCTCACACCTGGTGTCACACCAGCCTCCGCAGAAGTCGCCTTCGTCGCGTCCAGCTCGAGCGGACTTGAGGCTTCCTTGACATGGGAATCCGCGGATAGATCATACAAGACCTCCCGAGCGTTGAACCACACACACTCGCGTCTGTCAGCGAAAAAGGCTTTGACGGCCGAGAGACGCTGTGGCGCCAAGAAGAAGTTCCGCAGCTCGTTCAGCTTGTCGATAGCGACGGTGTCGCTCACGCCCACGTTCCGAGCTCTTTTCCCCCTAGACTTCTGTTCGCTAGTACCTGCGGGCCCTTCCTCCTCTTCGGAATTCTGCGATGCCGGCAGTTGCTGTGCCTGCGCGTCGCCATTCTCCTCCGCAGCCTCCGCAGGGTCCCCGACCGATTCAGTCTTGAGGAACTCGTAGACGAACTCCCAGGCAAGCAGGTTCCGCTTGCGAGTGATGCTCTCCACGGTGATATGCTTCACCTGCGTCAGCGTGGCGTCTACGCGCATGCTCAGGATCAAGCTGTCGACGTCCGCGACGTTGGGACTGAGAAAGTTGTTGAGGTCCAGTCCGTATGGGGAGCGGAAAGCGCTCGCTCCGGCTTGATCCTGCTGTCCGTTCGGCAGCATGTTCCCGCGGTCCGTCTTGTCCCTTGGCCAACGAAGCATTGCCTTGATCACGCTTCTTGCGGCTCTCGCGCTCACTAGCTCTTGTGCCCCCTCCTCCATAAGCTTCTGCGTGATGAAGGCATACGCGTGCGTCTGAATTATCGGATTCAGCAGATCTTTGGGCACCGCAGTGACATCCGTCTGGTTGTACGGCAGGTTCGGATTGGCCCAGATGCACGAAGCCTTGGAGAGCAGCTGCAGAAACGACTTCGGGTCCGACCGCAGCGCCTGCCGCGCGCGCTCCTCCCTTTGCGCGAGGTGCTTCATGGGGGTCGGCACCGCCGTGGGCCGTTTGCCATCACTCACCGCTTTCTCCACCAGCCCCGGGGTCGCGGCCAGTCCCTCTCCGTACCGCTTATCGCACATCGCGTAGTGCACCAGACGGAGCGTGCAGTAGTCTCGAATGTACCAGAAATTCTCGGGGAGCTTCTTGCGCACCGCCGCCAGCGACTTCGTGTAGCAACTTCCCAGATCCCGGCGCGCGGGCTGCTGCCGCGTGCCGAAGAAAACGTCGTGCAGCTGTCGGTGTATCTGGCCCAGCTTCTTCCCGATCGTCGCCATCACGTTACCGAACGGGGCGCGCGTGTTGTTCTTCATGTTGGCGAGAATGGCCGACTTGGTCATGGAGTCCAGGTTCGACGAGTCTCGTTTCTGGACTGAGTCCACGTACATGCACTCGTGCACCAAGACCTCCTCCGCCTTGTCCTGGATGTGCCCCAGGGTGGCCGAGAGATGAAACTTGCGCATGAAGTACAGCCCGTTGTACAGGTTCCAGGCCCACTCCTGGACGCCGTAGCACGAAAACTTACGCGTGTGGGTCGGCGTGTCGTGCGTTTTCGGCGGTGCGGCACCGGGTGCCGCACTTGTGCTAGTGTCGCCTGGGCCCGCTCGGACGTCGCGTTTGGTGGCGACCTTCGTGATATTGTTGATCATGTAGCCCAAAAGCTGCTGCGGCTGGAAGGAGGCGGGATCTTCTGCTGCTCCAGCTGCCTGATTGGTCGCCTGCGCCGCCTGTGCAGGCTGTTTACTCTCAGCATTCTGCGAAATGGGGATCTCCCCGCCCAAGAAGGCGATCAAGTCTTCGTGCGAACTGCTCACGAGGCTGAGGTCGCCATGGAGCAGCCGAAACACGTTGGAAAAGGGCCCACCATGCGAGAAATGCGCGTCCGTGCAGGTCTCCAGCTCGGCCTCGCCTTCCATGATGACCTGCGTGTGCAGGCATTTGTACTCGTTGTAGACGGTGGCGTACGCGTCGTCGTTCTTCCTGGATCTGATCTCTGCGCAGATTTCGTCGAGGCAGGACTCCACGTACGGCAGGCCTCGTCGAATTAAACGCTTGAGAAACTTCGCCTGCGCCCCGACATTCTGCTGTTCCACGGGCACCACTGCAGCCGGGAAGACGAAGGTCGCGTTCAGAGCCGCGTTCACCTCGCCGAAGGTCTGGGGCTCTCCGATTTTGTTGGTCAACACGTTCCACTTCTCGACTTTGGGTCGGCTGCAGAGAACGACCTCTTCCTTGCCCTCCGGCTGGTCCGGATCGGGCGCACCTGCCTTAGGGCCGTCTCGGTCGGGCGCACCTGTCTTGGGGCCGTCCAACTCAGGCTCCGCAGGCTCCTGCGCGGGGAGCGTCAAGACAGGCGCGGTATTGTACATCTTCAGTATGGACTGCTCCGCCGAGATTTGCGTAATGTTGGCGCGCACCAGATCAAGCTTATTGCGAAACGCCAGTCTCGCGAGCGACTCGAGCTGCCCCAGGTCCGGAGGCCCCGTCAGCGCACTTTCGCTGCGTCCCTCCTTGTCCGTGCGACGCTCTGTAGATTTTTCGTCGGCCTTCTCCGCATCAGCCAGCGCGCCCGAAAGATCCATAAGCGTGTTTTCCCTCTGCGAGCGGGCGAACATGGTGTCTCTTGGCGCACCGGAATTACGACTCTGCACCTCAGACGGCGTCAACGCTGTCAAGATTCCCCTGACAGATTGTTGTGACGAAGTTTGACGATTCTCTCACCGCTACGTAACGATCCCATCTTCTGCACTGACAAGGAAAAAGTATTCAATGGCGAATCTAAATCGGATTTCCTAAATCCTTACCGCAGGTGCATGTCCTTCAGGGCCCAGTCGGTGAGTTGCGAGAAGGTCGCCGACCGCTCTGCACTCGGGAACGCGCTATGGCACAGCTTCGTGAGCTGGTGGATATCCGAAGCGTCGACCACCTGCTTGTCGAAGGTTTCCTCCAGAGCCTGCCCGCAGAGCTGCAGGCCCAACAGCACGTCGAAGAACCCGAGCCCCTTTCCCTCGTTGTTCCAGTCGAACAGCTCCAGTAGGCACATGATCTTTTCCTTCATGTTGATGCGCGTGTTCAGCAGGATGAGCGCGCAGCACACGTGCAGCCCGGACAGGTACGTCTCCTGCGATCCCCGTTCGTACAGGCTGAACAGCAGCGACACGTCCGTGAGTCGCTCAGTCCCGGTGAATTCGAGCAGCTTCCACTTGGTGATCACGAAACTGCCTTCTGGATCACTCTTAATGAAGTACACCATCTTCTCGAGGAAGGACACGGAGACGTTCAGGAAGCCCTGCAGCTGGGGCGGGGCCTCCATAGAGGAGGCCTCGACTTGGCCCATCTGGACGGCCGGAAGAAGAACTCGTCTCTATTGTTTGTGTCAAGAAGTTCGAGAGACGATCAACCGCTGGCGGATGGAGTCTCTATGTGAGGATTTGGAGAAGAAATCAAAGATACTGCTCAGTCGTCCCGGTGATCGGACTCTACGATTTTGCTCGGTAACGTACAACCTCACGCTCCTCTGAGCGTCGTAACAATGACTGAGTTCGCGACACCGCTCGCCGTCACGTCAGGTGAAGTAAACCATTTCATCCACATCCGAATAAATTGCTAACAGGGACGATTCTCGGGAGCCACGACATCCAACTAACACAGAATGTCGGTTTTCCTTCTGGCTCAGCGCTGTGCTAAGAACGTTGCAAGGCTGATATGACGCGCTTGACACTGCAAAACCTCCATCTGGTGTACCATCACAAATCTTCCACGGGAGACAGAGAAACGACACGGACACAGGACAGCAAGACACTGTATTCCTGTTTTGCGAGATCGCAACCCAGAACGTGTAGGAGTCACGAGAACGAAAAGGAAAATTGCTTACCTGCAACACCTACAACCCGAGGATCCCCTCTCTAACGGGTATTCTCATTCGAACATCGGCGCACCAGTCGTCAGACAAAACGATGTGAAGATCGCTATTGCGAGTACGTCTCTAGTCTTCTACATGACAATATCTGCGTCACACGGTTTCATCGGGTTAGAGCAGGTACCAAAAAACATGAACGCTACGGTGACTGTTTTTTGGAAAGGATGTAGCGTAGTGTATCGATATAACGCTTCAGGTGCAAAAATAAACACGATGTGTAGAGAAATGGAATGAGGATAGAGCACTCGAATTATAACAGGACAGATACAGGGATACGAAATTCGGTATTAGCAGATCGATTTGCAGTTGAAATACCAGATAGAAGAACGATCAGATGCGACGAAGAAAAGTTGTTGCGATTTCGAGAAGCGGCTACGGCTCACAGTTACGGCTTGCCGCTGACCTTTTTCAGAGCGTAGCAGTCGATATATTTCGCGCTACTACACGCCAGGATTTGTTCAGGCAATTCTTCGTCGGTCTTACCCTCGATCACATAGGCGAACTCCACTTCCGATTGCGGCAGCTTTGAGAATATGGTCCCGAGGGCACTCCTCATGGCGTAGGCCCACTCGCGGATGTCGTAACTTATTTCAAGGACCCGCGGCATACCATGCTGCAAAAATTTGCACGACGCCGTAACCAGAACGGGCTTTCCGTTGTAGGACTTCAGAAAGCCGGGGATATCCACTTCGTCTATGTTCTTGAGTTGCCCGATTTTCTTGAAGGAAATTCCAGACTTCTCGGACTTCCCTTTCTTGACCAAAGCTTTGAAATGGTTCAGCGCTGTCGAGGACTTTCCGCTCGCCAGAAGCTGGATCGAAGCATCGGAGAGCTGATGGTAGCTAATAACGTTGAATCCTAAGTCGGTTGCCGGATGCGCCGACCAGAGTGATCCGGACTGATACGGAATTTCTGCGACAATGACAAGAATTTCGGGCACTCCCCAGTCAGGCTTCCAATTCTTTTTCTGAGGGAACTGCGGCTTCCATTTTGCGGTGACGTCGTTTATCCTCCAACCCTCGGCGGTTACCATATCACAGCCAATGCAGTCATAGAGCGCCGCATCGCTGGGAACTTTCTCTCCGCTCTTTTTATATCCGGTATTCCGCACTTTGAAGCGGCTTCCTTCGGTGGGCATCATTTGAGCCTTCGGTATACTATCCCATATCGTAAAGTTCCCGATCACCTCACTCTGACTCGGGCCCGAGCCGCTCACAGTTCGCTTCAATTTTTTTATCCCCTCACTTAGCTTCCGTGTCACGCTCGACACCGGATTTCCCTGACCATCGGAAGCGAAGGACTTAGTCGAAGGGGCTCGACTGTTCGCACCTCCGAGGTGACCTCGGGGCGCAGTGCCATCCGCCTGATCGTTCTCACTCATTACGGTGTGGAAATCGCCACCGTCGCTCACCTCCAGTTCGAGAATCTCGATCCCTACGGCGGTGCCGTCAACCTTCGTGCTAACGTCCACGTTCTTCTTCAGGTTCTGCTCGACGGGGCTGCCATCAGGACCAATTTGTATCCCGTTAGTGGGGTCGTCCTTGCCGCTGCCGCTTGCCTCTCCAGTCTTGTCGTCCGTCGCTTCATGACTGTTATTGTTGACTACATCGGCTGGCGGTTTCAAAGCGGAATCATCACCGTTCGAAACTTCCTGATGGGCGGGCGCGCTCAGATTAGGCAGCGCATCGCCTTTCTTACTCGCACTCCCGCGGGCAGGGCAACAGCACGCCATGAGCAATGGTTAACACTTTCGAATGGGCAACAGCACGCCAGGGCAACAGCCACACTGCCCTCTGGTCGTTAAGCTGTTACTTTTGACGTATTTTTCTTCTTATCCATTTCAGAAGGAAAAAGAGAGACTACAGCTTCACGCAGAAAGACTACGGACGTCGAAAACTACTGGGTCGACTCACGGAGAATTATAGAACGAATGCATATCCTCCAGGTTACGTTTTCCTCGTCCCGTCGGACACCAGACCTCAAGTGATGTGCCATGCATCTTGGACGTCGTCGTGTCCATTTAGGGAACCCAACTCCGTCAGAAATCTCATGTTTTGCAAACTCGCTTCGTGTTACGAACAGATGATCATCCAGCCTTAATCAGGGCGAATCATGATTGATCATGATTGATCAGCGAGTAGCGACACTTTCTAGGAATTAGACACACTTCGGAATCTGGAGGCTCCGTAAGTTACGCAACTCCCTAGGAAACATAGTAATGGGTCAAGGAAGTATAGTAGAAACACTTCGAAACCAGATAAACGACGGCGAGCAATGCGTCTCGCGAATCGCGACTTATTTCTTCTCAATTTGTTCAATTTTGTCAAGAAAGGACCACCACTCTGTAGTTTTCGTGCCCCTGTCTTTTTTGTGGGCGACTAAGTTCTTCTGCGCTGTCGTCAGAATAGACATCCCTTCCATGTCCCTGATCGTTTTCTGCTTCTTGCTTGGGGAACCTCCTGGCGAACCGCCGTTTTGTTCTGAAGATTGTCCTGAGGACGCTCTCTTCATACCAGTGGCAAGCTTGGCGGCGGGTCTGCTTGGCATACTCGATGAAGATCTTCCCACATGGTCTGCCAACGCATCGACCATGCAGTTGACGTCTTTCAGCATGCTGTCGAGAGACCCTGGGCCCCCGTCGAATTGTCTTTTCACCATCGCATCACCGAGATAACTCATGGGTGTATTCGGCATAAGGCAGTTCACCCAATCCAGGAGCTTCTCGCGGGGCAGGTCGAAAGCGTCGAAAAGAACCAGGGACTCTCCCAGTAATTGCCCCATCCCGACGAGAAGAAAATTCGTAGCGAGCTTAAACCTGAATGGTAGCGAGTTTAATCGAGGAGTAATGGATGTTGAATCAGAATCACGGGAATACTTCCACATTCAATTTGGATACCTCGCAGAAGCGCCACTATCGGTGGACGAAATCACGCGGACGGTGTTGCTCCAAGCGCAGGCAATGTGTTCCACACATACATTGATCGCGTCCTCATTCTCACCGCTGACCCAGCTCTTACTCTCTCCGACTGCGATGTGCTCTGGACGGCCATTCAGCGCGCAATTCACAAAATGCATATCGTGAACGGCATACAAGTCGGCCTCCTCCTCCGGCTGCTCCTCCACGTCCATTTTAGACTCCCGCGTGTGGGACGAGGGACCGTTGCGCGCTCCTTGTTCTGTGCTCCCTCTTCTGACATGCTCTTTGTCTTTGACTGCGTCGACCGCGTGATCCCCCTCCATCCTACTCCGTCGACGCCTCCCCGCAATCAAAGAGCCGATCCGGTCTGCGCACTCTGGTGTTATGCTTGCGCAGTTCACAATCAACGTAGCATCCCCGTGGTGAACGTGATCGTGGTCATATTTTGCGCCGACCCTTACCAAATCGGTCAACACAGCTTCGGTCGCGAGGTCGTCATACAGCATGCTCACAATGGAGCCCCCTTGACAATGCTTCCACAGCTCCGCGAGCGTCGAGGCGACAATGACGAGCGTCGAGGAGGATTCAGGGGACGCCCCGGCCGCCGGGCCGGCGTTCGCCGACCGGGAACTGCTACGCGCTTTGTTGTTGTCTTCGTTTGGTGGGCTCTTCCTCCTGGCGTCATCAACTTCCTTTTTGAAGTCAGCAGCCACCTGGCTTGTGCGATTCCAGACCACGACGACGCGAAATTTGCCAGTCAGCACCAAGCGCTTGGCCATAGCCTTACCCTGACTACCGAGACCAATGAACCCGATGACATCCTTCAACATGGTTATATACGAATTCCACCCAGATGAAAAAAGTGAAATAGAATTGATACTTATCGTGTGACTATTGAATTTGGACCTTTGGGTGGAGATTCCGCAGAGGGATTACAGTCCATATTTTGGGTTCGGATCTTGAGGCCTTTCATTTTTGCCTAAAGAACGTGTTTCAATCAAGAAATACTAACGCACACACTAACGCTCACTCGTCCTCAAGCTTTTACTCGATCCAAACTTCCTCACTTCGTTTTCAAGCGTTCGGCATGGCTTCGCTTCTTGAATCGCCCACAAACTCTCGAGACTATGCCACGACTCTAAGTCGTCAATACAATGACGAGCGGCCGTGCTCGTTTTTACGAACACAGATTCTTGTCCGCCGCCCTTCACCTTAGAAATTGTGACAACTTTTTTTCCCTATGCTGCAAGTCTACTTCACGGCCCCGAGGTGTCTCAATAGGGAGGGCTCATTCATCTCGACACCACTTTACTGTTTTGGAACTGAGAAACGGATAATAAACTGTCAAATCTCCAATACTGAAATTCTCCATGTCTAGACCGTTGCACTCCATTCTCAACGCAAACGTTGACATGTTCTATGTACTAGCCCATGATTTCTTTCATAGCATTATCGTAATGCACGGTCGATCCATCGTCAAGCTTTGACGGGCTGACGCTCTGATTCCCTACGGTGTCCTCTTCGTTATCTGGCGCAACGTTATCTGGCTCGGGCAGAGCCGTGGGATCGTACATCGCAGGCTCCGCCGATCGCTGCGCTTCAAGCTTCTCCTCATCTTGCAGGACCGCCGAGTGCGCCGGCTCTGGCAGAGCCGTAGGATCGTAGGGCTCGGACCCCTTGTTGTACGATTCACCAGCTGAGTTTCCTCGCGTAAAATCACTCTCAACCTCGGCAATTTGTGCCTCGGTGGGAACTGGCGGAACCCAACCTGAGCGGAGTGGAGTCCTGAGCATTTGTTTTTCGGGCAGTGTAGAAGCTGTCGTTGCGCTCGCCGCCTCCGCAACACCCGACGCTCTTGGGCTCACCAAATCGTCCCCGATAGTGTCGTCGTTCGGAAATGGAGGCGTGATTGTGCTCATATCAAGGCCAGACTCCTTTAGCTGTCGGTAATATTCATATCCATTCCCAGGGTAACCATTCATTTCGTCCCCGACTCCCTGAATATGCAAGAAGGGACAGACCTTGTTCGACATCTTCGCACAGGAATGGTGTGTGCACTGCTCGTTCACGCCCCAGCAAATATGCTTACCATTCACCTTTCCAACATCCCGCAGCCGCTTCGCGATCCCCCAAGGATCCGCGCGCACCGAGTCGTTGAAGCCCAGACGAATCCAGATGGGGCACGAGTAGTCGGGGAGAGTATGGTGTTTGTACTTCATATCTTTCCTGTACCGGATGTCACTCCGTCTGGGGCATGCGTCGAAGTTTTCGCACAAGAAACCGACCAAATCAGCGATTGCGTCGTGGGTCAGATAGTTCTTCTGGAGGTGGAGCTCCGACAGCACGGGTCTGGACTTGCCGTCGCTGGGGTTCTGTTCGGTGGACCGATCGACGAAGCGCTCTGCTTCGCGCATGTAACGAATGATGTGGTCGAGTCGACTGACCTTACAACCTGGAAGCTTGAGAACGATCACGTGGATTTCGCGTCTGACGAACCAATCTACCAATCGGTCCACCCCGTCGTCGTCAATCTGCGTTCCAGTCAGGGTGACATGCGCGTATGCGGAGTTCATCTTCGTCTTCATGCCCATGGGGCCAAACATGCGCTCGTCCAGACATTCAAGAAACTGAGAGATTGTTTATCAATACCGAGAATCGTTTTGCATTAGATCGGTAAATTGAAAATTGTGATATCAAGCGATCTAACAATATTGAATGACATTCAGAAATATTGAGACAAGCAAGACTAATTCGATGAGATGTATACCAGGTCGATATTGGCGCCGATTTTCTCGAAGACGTCAGCCCCTTTCCCTGTGTAGTTGGGATTGCCCATGGCGTCTGTGCACGTCCCGATGTGCAGCAGCAGTTCGTTCCGTTTGTTTGTGGTGTTTTGGTTCCACTCGACATTCGTAGGACTGAGCGCGGACATGAATTCCTTACGTAACCCCTCAGGATTCTCGTGAGGCGGTCTCCTCGGCGGAGGCGGGTTCAGAGTCATCAGACGTTTGCAGACCCACGGCGCCGGCAGACCCCACTCCTTGCCTTCCCACACCTCGTTGGGCCTGCTGCCCTTTCCGCTGCCATGCTGCGTGAATGTGTTCTCAGCCTGTGATGTTTTTAGAGTGATAGAGTCGAATGTTTTTTATGCGCGTGCAATGTGAATTCTTCGAATTCGCAATCAATTTTGAATTTTAGTTCTAACTTCTGAATAAATCACGTACTCTTCCGAAACCTCCTTTGCCTCCTCCCATCATTGGCATCCCTGGCTGCATCATTCCTTGCATCATCCCCATTCCCGGCATCATACCAAACATTCCCATTCCTGGCATCATATGCATCGCTTGCATGGGCAGTGCTGCGGTGTTCGCGTCGGCTTTTCCCGTTGGGTTGAGAGCTCCTCCCGCCATCATGGCTGACATCGCCGCCATATTAGGCATCATGAGATTCATACCTGCCTGCTGCATTATAGCAGGATTCATAGCAGGATTCATAGCCGGATTCATACCTGCCTGCTGCTGAGCCGGAGGCGCGGTGGGTGCCTTCTGTGAAACTAGGCCGGCGCCCGCTGTAGTTGGCATACTTGCCATACTCACCCCTCCGTTTAGCTGTCGATTTGCCATGACGTCTGCTGGGCCTGCGGCTGGCGCTGCCGCTGGAGCTGCTGCTGCTGCCGGAGCTGGAGCTGGTGCCGCGGCTCCCACCGGTAAACTACTCTGCATACCAACGAGCATCGAGAGCTGTTGCTTTAGCTGGCCTAGCTTCAGGTCCGCAGCGAGGCCACTCTTCACCGTACTGTCGGTCATCGCCTGCTGGTTGGAAATCAGGCTCATGATCATGGGTTTCATCGCGAAGAGTGAAGGATCATTCGCGGCTTGCAGCAGCGCATTCGTTTTGCTCTCGATGTCCTTCATGGTTTCGGCCATCTTTTCGAGGGCGTCACTGTCGGGAGCAGCTCCTGGCGCCGCCGCACTACTTGCTGTGACAGTGGGCGAGGTACCTTTGTCCGCGCCAGGCATGCCAGGCACGTCCGTTGTGAATGGGTTGTTGCCACTCCTACCAGCCGCGTCGGATACGTCGGGCACGACAACCGGAACCGCCACGTCGCTTCCAAAGTTTGTGAGAACAGCATCGTCCTCAGACGGAACTGCGGTCGTGTTCGAAAAGGGATTCGCACTCGGACCAGCGGTTGGCGCACTCGCAATCGGATCACTCGATTTCGGAACGACCACCGGCAGACTCGCAATCTGAGGGCCCAACCCCGTCGCCGACATCAACGCGTTTTGCAGCAGCGAGATGCCTGAATGCCCCGGACTCGACGCTCGCTGTGTGTTTAGATTGGAAAGTGATAAATCATAACTTATTAACTCACATAGAAAGAGGAAACCAAACGAGAGCGAATGAATATGAATGCAT
>JACKZZ010017854.1_pt1 | contig 21226 bp, 12 predicted proteins | sample 8027871 | NCBI WGS metagenome assembly JACKZZ01 (sample SAMN15724774, study PRJNA655200) | protist metagenome | isolation source: fluorescence activated cell sorting (FACS) single amplified genomes of... | place: USA: West Boothbay Harbor, Gulf of Maine | collected 2000-07-19
GTTAACAATAGTTATAACAACAATGTAGAGAATTTTGCATTTAAATTTCCCCTTTTCGAGATGGGAGGATTCATATTTTATGGAGCAATTTTTGTGTTGCAATATCACTTATTAAGTATTTTGGTTATACAAATGAATAGAAAATATCTTTTCAAATATATTGGTGTGAAATTATTTTCTTTTATATATATTTTCTATTCCATATCCGCCTGAATGGTTATTTTTTTAGTATGATTCATATAAATCAATTTTCACAAATTTCTTTCATCAAATAGTTCTTCACTGTGCAGTTCGATTAACGTCGTACTCCCCACTGGTGTAACGGTTAGCATATGGCCCTTTCAAGGCTGAGATAGGGGTTCGATTCCCCTGTGGGGAACTCATTTTTTGCCCTGTTTGAAAGGGGTTGAAGGGGAGTAATACTCAATGTGGCCGCATTGAGAGCTCTCAATGCGGCCACTTGTAATGCAGTTGGTTCATTTAAATTTTATATATATACAACTTCTTCCCCTGAATTTCAATTTCCCTCTTGGATTAGAACTTATTATCGTTCATGTGCAGAGGGTTTTCTCTTTTACGCTTATGTTCATTTTCCTCCTCATCTTCCTCCTCATCTTCCTCCTCATCTTCCTCCTCATCTTCATACTCATCTTCCTCCTCATCTTCATACTCATCTTCATACTCATCTTCATAATTTTCACAATTTTCATCTTTCATACTGCTACTGCTACTGCTAATAATTTTACTACTTCCTCCATTTGAACTAGTACCAGTGTTAGTACTTGTAGCACCTGCGGATTGTGCTGGAGTAAAGAAACTCATGATAGTACGCTGTTTCGCATGAGGTTGTGCAGATTTCGTATCCGAATCAGTCCCTAACTTCAACTTCAGATGACTGCTAGCATTGCATTTCCCGTTGTTTTTATTCAGCAACCATTTACCCAAAGACTTCTCATCCATGTATTCATACTTTATTACCAGAATGTAGCAAAAGTACGCTTCTTTATTTGCGGGCATAGATCCACCACCATTACCCGTCCCCTCCTTCAAATTAAGCAATTTGGAACAGTTATCAAGGGTCCTTCCGTATCTAATTGCTGCACCTTCTAAAGCTGCTATCTGATATCTCTTATCACAGGACTCATAATATTCATTCTTTATTTCCACTAAGACAGGTTCTTCATCACAGATTTTCTTGATTAATGTATTATACGATTTTTTATGTTGGCCCAATCTTTGATCTAAATGATGTGTGATGCCAATTTTTAGATGAAGTACTTCTATTTTTTCACTAATTGCTTTTACTTTGGGTTTGAATTCAGGATGATGCTCCTCATTTGTGACTTTGTTATCTAATTTTTTTATATCTTCCTGAGTAGCATTCTTTTGGGGGCACCAAACATCTTTATTTCTATCAGATTGTACTGTCACACATGGAATATCAACAACTTCAACAACTTCAACATCTTCTTTCATAGCAGCCTCAGCCTCAGCCTCAGCTTTAGCCTCAGCTTTAGCCTCAGCCTCAGCTTTAGCCTCAGCCTCAGCCTGAGCCTCCTGTAATAACTTTAAGCGTAATAACTTTAAGCGTGTTGAAATTTCATTATTTCCAAAAAATTTGTATTTTTCTGCGATACCTCTACCTTCATCTTCATCTCCATAACACGGACAAGTAACTCCTTCCGTTTGGCATCTTATACTTGTTGCTACTGCATTCCAATATGCATTGAAAGGAAAACCACCTGCTGCATGAACTTCTAATGGTTTATCAGAGTCATAATGTTTTAATTTGAAATTGACATAAAAACGACTTGTTTTATCTGTCCATTTAATTCCTTTACAGAGACCAAGGACATGAGGATGAACATTATTTTCTTTAGCTTCATCTGGAACTTTACGTTCATTGATTGTTTCATTAGAGTGAGGTGCAATGAAATAGTAATTCTTAGCAGGTTTAAAAGGTTCGTTTCCTACTCCAGGTCGTATTGTATGCGCTGCACCAAAACACTCACCCCATTCTTCTAATTCAACTTCTTGGTCACCTTTAGTTGCCTTATTTGTTTGCCATTCCGAAAAACTATCCAATTTCTTTTGAGCTTTATCCTCCGTATCAGTTGATCCTAGATAACAAATATATACTTCAAATTCTCTACTTTTGATCTTTATACTGCAAAGTACACAGTAATGACCAGTAACACTTGGCATGTTATCAGCAATTGCAACATACGTATCACAAATCTTATCCATATCCAGCAAGATGATTCTTTGACCAATGATTGTTACCAAAGCATCTGTTGATGGTTTAAGTTTAACTGATTTCTCGAATGTCATTGTGTATATACCATTTTTTCTCGCCCATTCAGCATTTTTCACTAACCATATTACTGCAATACCTGTACCAAAATTTGCTGGACTTCCAGGGTTCGTCCCCTTACTATTCTTTTTTTTTCCAGAGGAATCTTGAATTTCAATTCGCAGATCCCAGGTTTTATCTTTCCTGGAAAGTCCACCAACTTGTGATATTCCTTTTGATATTTCTTGTGGTATTCCATTTACTTTTTTTGTTAGTGCTCTTCTGAGTTTTCCATATACGTATGTTGACGGCTGGTCATCTGTCATCGTATATTGATAATCAACGTTCTCCAACTTGGTTCCCTTTTGATGTTTCGGAGGAAATCTTTCACGAGCTTCTGTTAGAGCTTTTAATGCTTCATCCTCGTTGCGGAATAAACCGATAAATACATAATTACTTTTATTACCATCAGTATACACTAGCACTGCACCATATATGGATGTTACGCCTTGTACCAATACATGGGTCCGATCAGAGACTTTTTCCCAATCCTCTATAGCTTCATCAGAGCTTGTTTTTGGCATAATAATAGAAGCACCATAACCAGAATTAATCTTATCACTTTTCTTATCACTATCCGCAAGCTTAAACGTCATCTCTGGAATTCGGTCTGACTTGGGATACAATATTTGTGGTAAAAACTGAAAGGTAAAATCCTTTGATGGAATATTACCGTCGATTTCGATATCATCTTGATCACATATTGTCAAATTCCCAAAACGTTTGTGAGATTCTGAAAATGTGTTTGTATTTGCATCCCCATTTTTAGAGTTCCCGCTCGCATACTGCATTCTGCTGGAACTTTTTTTGCTGTACGTTAAGTTACCGTTATGCTGAAGGGCTTCTTTCTTCACTTTTGAATGCAAAATATTTTAATCAACCAAAAGATCGTACAGTTAACCGATTTCTAAGTTATTGAATATTTTAATTGATTGTAGACTGTAACTAACTTGATGCTGTCAATGAAAATAATCGATATTGATAACGAATTGAATAGTTTTAATCAACTTTGTTTAAACATATCCAACATATCCCAAATTCGCCAAAATAATCCCAAACTTGCTTGGAAAAAAAGATCTTCCGAGTTTGTGATGAATCAACTTTTTAAGAAACATTTGAATATTCATTTAAATCAATAATACTTTAAATGTTTGGGAATATTAAAATGAATTGCAAATATATTTTTTAAAGTGTCAAAATTGCAATTTTTTCAATGTGTAAAATTTATTGAAGACAACATTGTTTTTTTCTTCGAATTTTCACCTTAGATATAACTAAATAAGTTTATTTACAATGCATTGATATTTTTTCAAGGCTGAGATACAGTTTTTTGCCCTGTTTGAACGGTGGAACGTGTGTAGATTATGTTTCTGCATCCAACGCACTAAAAATTAGGAGCTAAAACCTTATTTAGCGTCTTTTAGAGGTCATTTTGTCTATTTTTTTTCAACTTCAAGTGGTACTTTATGCTATTAACTTTTTTATTTGAAGTTGGATTGTAATAATTTTTATACTATACTAAATAAAAAGTTACAATCTATATCTTTCAATAGAATATCACCTCCTAACTATAATTATTTTTGAAGATAACTGTGAAAAGATTTTCAAGGAACTTCGCAAAAATGAAATAAATATTTTAATTTGCAAAATCATGAAATAAAGTCAATTAAAGAATTAAAGAAGACACTAATGTTAATATTCTCGTAAAATTTTTTTTCTAAGATAAGATAAATTCAAAGAGATATGGTTCATATCATTTTTTGGTTTCGAGGAATATTTATGGATTTTTCGAAGATTTATGGTTACTTTTTCATCTATTAATATCTATATCTCTTTGAATTTATCTTATCTTAGAAGAAAATTTTACGAGAATATCAACATTAGTGTCTTCTTTAATTCTTTAATTGACTTTATTTCATGATTTTGCAAATTAAAATATTTATTTCATTTCTTGTGAAGTTGTGAAGTTCCTTGTTCCTTGAAAATCCTTTCAAAGTATCTTCAAAAATATTTATAGTAAGGAGGTGAAATTGTATTGAAAGATATAGATAGCAAAAATTATTATAATTCATAATTCATATTTGTCTTAGATCCGAGAGTGGAAACTATCAGTATTGGCAGTATTAGCAATGGTAGCAGAAATTCTGATTATTACGATTTTAATTTCTTGAGCGGTAATTCTTCTCTTTTTGATGACATGAGGTGCCAACTTAATTTTTTTCTCTCCTTTGGAAGTTGTTTTTTATGGTTTTTGTGATTTTAATTTTCTTATTACGGAAGAGTTCCCTCATTTTTTCCCAATTCACCAATTATCTTTCGTTGAGTTCTCCCTATCTCTCCCAGTAAAGTTTAGTTTTTAAGTTCAGTAGCTGTTTTCAGTCGACTGTTCAAACATAACAACTGCACCAAGATGGATGAAATGAAACGAATGGCAGAGGTAAGTGCATCTGTTTCTGATAGGTGATGGCGACTGTTTAAGCTGAATATTATACAATGATAAATAAATAATAACTTCAATTCTAACCAACCCCAACAATTATTCTTTCCCTTAATATTTTTTATCTAAATTATGTTAATTAGAAATATGCTATCTCTGCTGAAGCAGAAATTGGTTTAACAAGTGCAGAAGCAGAAGAGAAACAAAGACAATTTGGTTTTAATGAATTACCAGTTGTTCATGTATCAAAATGGCAAATAGCTATAAGTCAATTTCAAGGTACAATGCCATTTATTTTAGAATTAGCATTACTTATAACACTTGTAACATCGGATTGGATTGATACAGGTATAATATCATCAATGTTATTAGTGAATGGTATATTAGGTTATGTTGAAGAATGTGAATGTTTAGAAGCATTAGAAAAATTAACATCACAATTAGAAACTAAAGTTACAGTCTATAGAGATGGTGTTGGTGTAGCATTAGCAACACGTTTATTAGTTGAAGGTGATGTAATGTTGTTATTAGGTGGTTTACAGGTACCTGCAGATGTAAAATGGTTTAAAGGTGATCAATTAGGTATTGATACTGCAGCATTAACTGGTGAAGGTATACCTAGAAAATATCCATCAGATCAATATGGTAATAAAATTGAATGTGGTGCAACAGTTGCAAGTGGTGAAGCATATGCTGTTGTAAGTGAAACAATGAGTGAATTGGTGTAGTGTAACCTTTCTGTCTGTGTCTGTGTCTGTTGTCTCTGTCTCTGTCTCTGTCTCTATGCTGTGTCTTTGTAATGTGTTCTATTCTATACTCGGGTAGGGTATCTATCCGTATCTGTATCCGTATGTCATCATCAAATCATCAAATCGTCATCGTCATGTAGTAGTAGTAGTAGTCATCAGTCATTAACCCAATTCCATATTCCAAACACCTTCAACCACCCACCCACAGGTAGTTGCAACTGGTACCAATACAGAAATTGGTGCAACAACTGCTGAAATTCAAAAAGATAAAGCTAAAGGTCATGTACCATCAGTATTTGAAGAACGTGTAATGTTATCAGTAAAAATTATTATTGTTATTAGTTTTATAATATGTTGTATTATATTTGTACAACAAGGTATTACAAATCATGAATTAACTGCTAGATTATATAAAAAGGATTTATTATCTGTTTTATCTATTATTATTGCTGCAATTCCTATTGCATTACCTATTGTATTAAATGTTACTATGTCATTGGGTGCTGCTAAAATGGCATCTGATTTTGCTGCTGTTGTAACAAATATTCCTGCATTACAAGATATTGCAAGTATGTCTGTATTATGTTCTGATAAAACTGGTACATTAACTACTGCAAAAATGACAATTAATCACGATATGGTATGGTGTAATGAAAACTTTACATCAAAAGATGTTGGTTTTTACGCCATGTTAGCATCATCAAGAGATAAAAAAGAGGATGCTGTTGATCGTAAGTAATCATTGTAGTTCTTGTTCTTGTTGTAGTTGTTGTTTTTACATCTTTGGATCTATCTGGAATCTATCATCATCCGATCATATCACTAACCCCACTTTCTTTCATCACTCATTCCCTCCTATACAGGCACTGTTGTAAAATATTTTGATAAACAATTTGGTGCTTCTGGTGCTAATTTATGTTCAGAATATGAAAAAGTTGGTGGTATGGGTTTTAATCCTATATATAAACGTGTTGTTGTTGATTTAATTCATCCAAAATTAGGTAAATTAAAAATTGCTAAAGGTCTTGCTACAAAAGTTGTTGATACTGCTGATGGTGGTGTTGATGATGCTGAAGAGCAATGGACAGTTGATAAAATGGATTTAATCAAACCAATGGTAAAAGACAAAGATAAAGAATTATCTTCTAAAGGTTATAAAACATTAGGTGTTGCTATAAAAATTAATGAGAAACCTTGGACATTTTGTGGTATATTACCAATGATGGATCCGCCACGTGATGATTCTGCAAAAACAATTATGGATTTAAAATTTGCTGGAATTAAAACAAAAATGATTACTGGTGATCATTTAAATATTGCTATAGAAACTGCAAGACAAATTGGTATTGGTCCTGCTATTTATCCAGGTGAAGATGTTAGACAAGGTAGTGAAACTGCAAAACAAAACATTTTAGCTGCTGATGGTTTTGCTCAAGTTTTACCTTCAGATAAACGTGAAGTTGTTGAAGTATTAAAAAATTATCATGGTTTAGTAGTTGGTATGACTGGTGATGGTGTTAATGATGCACCAGCATTATCTGCTGCACAAGTTGGTGTTGCTGTTGATGATGCTACTGATGCTGCAATGAATGCAGCAGCAATATTATTAAGAGCACCTGGTTTATCTGCAATTTATTCTGGTGTTGTTGAATCAAGAAGAATTTTTAGAAAATTAAAAGCTTATGTAACCTATCGTTTTGCAGCATCTATACAAATTGTATTATGTTTAGCTGTTTTAGTTTTAGCATCAAATTGTTCTATTAACCCAACATATATTATATTATTAGCATTATTTAATGATATTACTATGTTACCTATTGCATATGATTATCAAGAAGCATCAACAACACCTGAAAATCCTGATGTCTATAAGATTTTATTTATGTCAACATGTTTTGGTTTTATGGAAACATTTTTTACATTAATGTTTGCTTATGGTATTGGTGGTAGTAATTTATCAAAATCAGATTTAGATTTAACATATTGTGCAGATCCAACACAAGCTAATCCTGATGATGATAATTCTTTATCTAAAGCTATACAAGGTGCTATTTGGTTACAAATGTTTGTTGCATCAGAATTATTAATTTTTTCTGCTAGAGCACCATCATATTTTAATTTATCACTAGCACCATCACCATCATTAGTATTTAGTGTATTAATAGGTTGTATATTAGCATCTATTGTATCATGTAATATGATGTATTTTGGTGGTTTATATGCTATTGATATTGTCTTAATCTGGGTATATAACATATTATGTTTAATATTAATTGATCGCGTAAAAGTTGGTTTATTATTATTTTTAAATGAAAATCCAGAAACTTTACCTGATGAAGTATATGTACCACCAGTAAGAGAAGAAGAAGAAGATGAAGATATTTTAGCTACTAACCTTGGTGTACCAGATGAAATGAGAATGTCATTAAACCAATCTGCTGCTGCATTCCGTATGACTAAAGCCGCACCAGGTGGTTCTGAAAGATTATCACAAATGGATATGGGACAACGTGCATCACGTGCATCTAGTGTTGGAAATAGACAAGATGGTAGTGGAAGATTATCTATTTCATCAAGAGCCGGTGTTGTTGGTAATACATCAGATCTTCGTGGTTCTTTTGTTACATCAGGTGGTAACCTTCGTCCAAATACACCTGCTAGTAGAAAAGCAGGTCGTTAATCTATTGGTAAAGTTAATCCACTTAGATCATAATAATTACAAACAAATAACATTCAAACAAATATATAAAAAAATAAATAAAATGGTTGGTTTGCAATCAATTGTGTATCCAAAATAAAAAAAATCAAAAAAATCAAAAAAATCACTCAAGAAAGAGGCAGGCGTATGGAATACAAAGAAAGGAAAGGGTTGGCAGAAAAATGAATAAGATGATAACTAAAAATTAATATAGATTAGTGAGGGTGACTGTGACTAGGTAAATCTAACCGTCCTATCCACATAACTCTCAGCTTTCTTTATTATAAAATAAATAAATAAATAAATAATTTAATTTAATTAAGGAGTTACATTATGTACACTTTTCATAATACTCTCACCCACCCATTCTTATTTCTACTACAAGTCCACCAAAGTACAGTACATTGCAGTACAGTACAGGTACAATACATGTACTAATCAGGATCTGAAAAGAATCCAGCCCAAAGATCAGAACTAATAAATTCCCACCAACTAGATGGAACATTAACCCACCAATTATTAGCATTATCAACAATAATTCTACTTGGTATAAGAGGATTAATTCCACCATATGCAGATTCTAAATCATTTAAACACATACTTCTAGCATCCATATGACTTGCAGCAGCGATATTTTGTGATGTACTTATACCGCTAAATACACCTAAGTCAGATAGATGTCCTTTAACATATACTGGTGGTAAACCTGTAACATTTGCTATTAAAAATTGCATTGCAATATCTTCACAATTTTTTTCTTTATCAACCATATTTCGAATAATCTGAGGCATCGTATTTGTATATAAATCTAAGAATTTATGATTAAATATTGCAGCTTTTGTTAATATAATACTATATACACCATGCCACCATACACGCCACCAACATCTATATTCAAGTAAACCATTTGGACGTCTTAAATGCACTCTTGGCATAAAACCAACTAAACTATCACGACTACCTTGCCAGACATCATATGCAATTTCTAAATCACTACATGGTACTCTCATATCATCATCAACACTAAATATTCCATCACTATGTGGGACATCATTTAATGGACGAAAACGATTATTTAATGATGATGACTTTTGTTTTTGAAAACCAACTTCTGGTATTTTCCATCTTTTATATTTTGCTAGCAATCTTTGTGGTGGATCATTTTCCTCAGACCATACAACATAAATATATCTTACAACACTACATTGTGCATAAAATTCTATGCAATCATCAACAATTTGTGGTGGACGACGATATGTATTAATCATTACTGTTAATGCTCTTGCATGTCTACCTTGTGAACCCGTCATACTACTACCTGTGTGAGTCGGTCTCATATGTTCTTCTAATGGTACTGGTGATATAGCATAAGAAAAATAACCCATTACTGTTAATACTATGCATGTTATTAATGCTCTCCACATATATAATCTTTGACGTGCTGCAGATGACATTACTGATACTGATGATGATGATGATGATGGTGATGTTGGTAATGAATTGACTCCTTTACCATCCATAATTTCAGTTGAAAGTGATAATGATAATGATTCTTTTGATGAACCTTTACCACCTCCTTTTATTAATCCTTTAGCATTTGCATTATTTGCTGCATTTGTAGCATTAATACTATTAGAACTACTACTGCTAACTAAACTTGATAAATTAAGACTTGATAAAGAACCTCTTGGTGATGTTGATGTTGATGTTGATAATGGTTTCCCTTTATTGTTAAGTCCACCAGCTGCATACAACATTTGGGATCTACTACGTTTAACTGATTCGTCATCACTACCAGATGATCCACCTCCCCAAAATACACCATCACTACCACGAGGTGTATTACCTCTAGATCCATTTACACTACCATCTTCTTTACTTGATGAACCAGAAGTTTGTTGTTGTTGTGCTGCAAGATTAGTTAGTGAATTACGTGAACGAATACCATTTCCATTACGTTGGTTATGCATACCACCCATAGAGATTGATTTTTTCATGATCACAAATCCTAATGTTACTGTAATTATTGAGGACAAAATATACCTATGAAATGAAATTAATTGTATCAAATTTTATATCATTTAAAGACAAGATTGTAATTTATCAACAGAGAAAAAACACTTTTGCAACGCTTCCTCGTTCTCTCTATGAACGCAGCATAAAGCATAAAGTGGGTTGAGAATTAATGGGATACGGGAGTTAAGAGGTTAAGAAAAGTGAGTGTTTAACATTACACGAGCCAAATTTAATTTATTATTTAAATTTTAAGTTTCATTTATTGCTTTAAAAGAATTTGCAATCCAAATACTTCAAAAGGTGTCCACAATATCATCTTTGAAAGAGAGGTTTGCCAAAAAGTAATTTCGTGTAGGGATCTTGTGGAAGATGAAGTAAACTATGGTCATATCAGTCTATGGAACACCTTCAAAGTCATTACTAATAAGGAATTTTTTATTGCAAGGTTCATTTGGTGACGAAAATATTAGCAATTAGCAACTGGGAAGTAACGTCACTGATAATATCAGTGTTTATTACAATTTCAATTACAAAATTAAATTACACTATTCTCTTTATTATTGATCACACAAACAAACACAACACTGCACTAGCAATACTACTCTTTTGGGCATCCCATCATTTTCGCAAAGACATTGAGATCAACATTACCCCCAGACGCAACGACACCAACAACTTGTCCAGGAGGCAAAACAGGTCCATCCTTTTTCATATTTTTATCCTCATCCTTATAGCTATTAATATGTAAGCCATCTATAACAGCAGCCAAAGCTAATGCTCCAGATGGTTCTAATACTAATCGATAATGATCAAATGCAACTTTCATTGCATTAGCAACTCTTTCATCATTTTTAATACTAAAAGCATTATTTAAATATTTACTATTGATATCCCATGTTATTAAACCTGGAGCACCAGCCATTAATGCATCACAATAAATAGACTTTTCTGGATGATCAATATTTGTATTTGTATTTGTATTTGTACTAGTAGCTTCACCAGTAACGTTAGTAATAGGGGAGTAAATATCATGTAGTGTCAATCTCTCCTTGTTTTTATTATAAAAAGATTTTTCATGATCATCATATCCTGTTGGTTCTATTGTCATCACTTTTAAAAAATCTTTATGTTTTATTGATTGTGATGCTAAACATATACCAGCAGCCATTCCGCCACCTCCAGCTGGACATATTATGGTTTCCATTTTTAGTTTAGAGTCAGATTCCTTGTCATTACCATTACCATTACCATTATTGTTGCCATGACCGTTGTTTTCATTACTTAATATATCTTCAACTTGTTCAATGAATTCTAAACCAATAGTTCCTTGGCCATGAATAACATCAATATCATCAAATGGATGTAATAAGGTAAAACCATTTTTTACCGATATATCTTTTGCTAATGTAGCAGCAATTATTTCACGATTTTCACCAATATTATAATTTGCAATAGATGTTATCAATTTTGCACCATATTTTTTAATTCTTTCTAATTTCACTGGTGGTGCATCATGTGGTGATATAATTGTGCATTTTATATTTAAAGTTGTTGCTGCAGCAGCAAGTGCTTGGCCGAAATTACCCGATGAGAATGCCACTACACCTCTTGCTGCGGCTTCAGGATCATCTTGTTGCAAAATCAACAATCTATGTAAAGCTCCACGATATTTGAATGAGCCTGTATGTTGTAAGTTTTCAGCTTTTATAAAAAGACGTCCTCCTCCAAGCAACTCATTCAAAATCCGGGATTCCAATACTGGAGTCTTTACAACACGATTACGAAGTAATTTTTTAGCCAAATGTACACCAACATGACTTGCACTCTTCATGTTAGTTTTAAATTTGCAAAAAAGGTTTTATAAGAGGAATTTAGGAAAAGTCCCACATCACATTTTCCTACATTAAGAAAAATACTTTTTTGTTCTCTTCTCTCCCCATAAAAAGATTTATATAGATCTAATAAGGGTTAGGGTTAGAAATGGACCCAAGAAGTTTATGGACAGCACAAAAACCAGGTGGAAGCTATGGTTATTCTAGTGCTATGACAGATGATTATATAGTGATAGGATCACCAGGTGAAAGTAGAGTTTATATTTATAGTAGGACAACTAGTAGCAATGTTTGGGATAAGAATCAAAAGCCTACAATTCTTACAGGATTTGGAAATTTTGGTGCAAGTGTAGCCATTACTCATTCCAATATTGTAGTTGGTGCATCAGAGGCCTTCAATACTGGTGTAGTTGCAGTATTTTTTAAAGGTAGTAATGGTCAATGGATAAATAATCCACAATTTAAACTTATGGATTCTACTACAAAGAATTTTGGAACAAAAGTTGTGATGAGTAATAGGTGGATAGCAACTGCGAGTAATCCTTCATCATCATCATCATCAACAACACAGGGTGGTTTATGGATATGGTCATTAGATCCATCAATGAGTAATAAACCATTATATACAAGTAAGTCAACTAATACTAATACTAATACTAATGCTGATACATATACAGATACATTATTCAGTACAATCAACAATGGACACATTGCTTTAACTATTAATAATTTCTTCGTAGTAGCAGGCGATCCAACAGCTACAGATCCAAGTAAAAGTACTACTACTACTACAACAACTACTACTACAACTAATAATAATAACAACAATAATGATATGAATGGTAAAATAACAATATTAACGTATGATACAATAACATCAACATTTCAATCAAGTATAATGTATGGTGAAGATACTAATGGACAATTCGGCTGTTCTGTAGCGTCAAATGATGACTTTTTATTTATAGGTAGTTGTGGATCAAGTAATAATATAGGTGCTGTATATATTTATTCAATCATAAAAGGTAAATTAATTAATAATACATTAATAAATAAATTTACTGGTACAAATATAAATGATAATTTTGGTAGTAATATCGCTTTATCAAATAAAAATTACGCATATATAACAACAAATAATATCATTCAACCAAAAAGTAATGTATTATATTGCTATCAATATATTCCTTCAACAGTATCTGGTACACTTGGTACATGGGAAACTACACCTATAATAGTATTAAGTTCATTATATGATAATAATTATCATTGGTATACTGGTGTTGGTTCCACATTTTCTATTACAAATAGTTTTGGTTTATATACAAATTCAATCACTAATTCAACAAAAGGGTTTTCAGCTGGTTTTGAATTGATGAAAATTAAAGGATCATTAGCACCTCAACCATATATTTCACCAACAATGCAACCAACAACATATATTCAAACAGTATCACCAACATTATTACCAACACAATCAACAACATTCCGTCCAACAGGTAAAAATAATATTTTTGATACTTCAAAAGGTTCAAATACTGATGGATCTGGTATAATCATAGGTGTAATATTATCATTATTATTTATAGTTTTAGGTATAACAACATGGCTGTATTATAAAAACCAATTAAAAGAGAAAGAAACTCAAGAATTGAAAGATATGATTGAAAAAAAGAAAATTGCAAGAGAAATGGAAAGTAACAGTACAGTACCAAGTGTATATAGTAATAATAATATTGAGATTGAAGATCCGATATCTAATGGTAGCGGCAATGATTATGATACAACAACAAGAATGACAGAGAATCCTATGCAACAGAAGAAAAAAACAACTCCAGCAGTAGCACCTCCGGCACCACAAGCGCCACCAAAAGTAACACAGACACAAGTACAAGCAACATTACCAAGACCACCAGGACCACTACCAGGACCACCACCAGGACCACCACCAGTAGCACCAGTAGCTGTAGCTACACCAACAAATATACCTGCACCAGCACCTCCATCGCCACCAAGAAGAGCTCCTGGCCCACCTCCTCCGAAGATGTGATACATATGATACATCAACAGCAACAGCAACAACAACAACAACAACAATACAAACACCAACATAGAAATAATATAATATAGAAATAATATAGACATAGATAGATATCATATTACATGTTTAGGGACATGGATAGGTTAGGGTTAGGATAAGGGTCAGGGTCAGGGCAAGGATATTATATATATGAAAATTGAAAAAATCATCGCATCATAGAGCTATTTAATTATTTATCTATTTGTAACAAAGAAAATTTACTTTACTTCACGATTCACTTCTATCTAATATTTTTTATTTCTTACTGTTTTACACACCTTATTCTTAACATCCTGGTGAACCACTATCACCGCATTGTGCCAAGTCATCCCATTGGTTAATGAAAAAAACATGAAAAACACTATTGCCGTTTGGTCCATATTGACAAAGACTAGAATCTTCACAAAAATTACCATCACAAAGTTGCGATGGAGTTCCTGTTGCATCCCACACACCACCATCTTTAAAAGTTAATTGTGCTTCTGTTGTATAAAAAGCTAATGCTGTAACACCACCATTTTTTCCAGATGGTACACTATACATTGGTATTACAGGTAATACATGTATCCCATGATCAGAACCTAATAATGTTTCTCGTTTCCCATCTAATGGATAAGCCCAATGTCTACTCATATTTGGCATACATGCTCCACTTTTCCATGCTCCTTCTGGATCATCAGGTGCTACAATAGGTATATCAACAGGAAATTTAGTATTATAATTCATTAGTAATCTATCGCCTAGCATAGCTTGTTCTTGTTCATTTGAATCAGATGTAGAACATATAGTTTTTGGATCACGCATTGTAATACTTATCCAACGCTCTCCATCACCTGATACTTCTTGATTAAGATTCCAAATAGGTGGTAATTGCCATGTATCTGGATTATAGAATGAATCATCACTAAACCAACTTCTTATACTAAACGCAGAAACAACACCATCTAAGGAAAAAAATAGACTCATTGGTCTAGCTTTAGAATGAGTAGGTTGATCCTGAGTATATTCTATTCCTAAATTTTCTCTACAACCACCACCGTCCTCACGTATAGATAACTTCCAACCCATTTTCTCTGCAAGTTTGATTGTATGTGGTAATGTTACATTCTTCGTATTAGTGCGACTAAAGAAGTTAAAACCAAATCCTTTGTCCTGTGATTTCTGTAAATTAGCACTCGCTAAACTAAGTAGAAGCAAGAACACAACAAAATACAACATAATTCGTATGGTATATGCATTATAATGCAGTGGGATGGAAATCGGACCCCATCGTTACGAGTTTCTTATTTCATTTCCAATTTTTTAAACCTTTTATCACAAAAGTTAGATCATCATCAAGCGTGAAGGTTGTTAAAATCACAATTGAAGGAAGTATTGATATCTTGTGCTCGGAAAAAGAAGAAGAAATCTTTTTTGATACAAAAACTATTCTGAACATACATCTTCATTCATGTTTGTTGTCAATTCAGTAAGTGGTGCCGTCGCAGGCACAATGAAGACGTTGAAGAGAGGTATCCAACGTAGTGAATCAGTGGATGGTGGAGATGTTAGCATAGATGATATGATGGTACGTCAAGCATCTGAAAAAGTAAGTATGACTATCAAATCAAGTCCACTGAAGAATTATGCTACAACATCAAATTTATCTGTATTTAATGGTCCATTAATGAAAAAGAATGAACAAGGCCAATGGCATTGTGTTGAAACATGTTTAGTACCACATTGGTATTTATATTATTATGATCATGATAAAGAAGATTCACCCAAAGGTGTCATTGATTTACAATTTTATACAAATACAAAAATAGATGAAAATATAAAAATATCAAATAAAAATGTGTCTTCTAATGGTAATATATTAAAAAATATTAAAGGTGGTAAGGCAGGTGATATTTGTTCCAATATATTAACATTAACATCTGAAACATACATGAATAATGAAGGGAATGAAACCAACAATAATAATTTAAGACAATTTTATTTTGCTTGTGATGATAAAAATGAATTATTGCAATGGACTGCTGCAATTAATAGGGATCGTTATCAAGTTATTAAAGATGAAAGAGATGCATATCAAAGTTTACAACAAACATTTAGTGGTGAATTAGCAAATGTAACATCTACTATTGATGAACATGAAAATGAAAAAAAAACTATTATGACACAAGCAGCAGTATCACAAGTATTACTTGATGATTGTTTACAATCTATGATACGCGTTTTAGTTGCATTAGGTGTACCTGAAGTAGAACTAGCAACAATGACAATGAATGATAATAATAACAATAACAATAACAATAACAATAACAATAACAATAACAATAACACTGCAAACACAACAGCTTTATCAGCTACATCATTCTCAGAAAAAGCTGTGAATGCAATAAAAAAACAACGAGAAAATCATCAAAATGAATTATTAGAGGTAACTAAACAATATGAAATAAAATATATTGAACAAAATAATATAATAAATAATATAAATAATGATAATAATAATGATAATAATAATAATAACAATATAATTAACAATTTAAAAAACAATATTGAAAATTTAAATGTAATTATAACAGATATGAAAAGGGAAATAGAATTAAAAACTAATGAAATATCGTTAAAATCAGTAACATGTCATAATATAGAAGAAAAAAATTCTGATTTATACAATGCAAAAAAATTACTCGCAAAAGAAGTTAAATCATTAAGACGCCGCTTAGAAGAAAATGAAGAGAAATGTTTAGCTTTAGAATCAAGTAATCAAAAAATGAATGATGTTATGACGTCCATGGTAGAACAAAAATCTATATTATTAAAAAAGATAGCTGAACAGGATGAGCATTTGGCTTTGAGATGGAATACTACTAATGTGAATAACGGTACTACCACTACCACTAACACAACCACAACCGCTGCCGCCGCTGCTACTGATGTCAATACTAATGAAACGATTAAAGAAGGAGACGAAGATTCGGACGCCGTTACTACAAACACACTTTTAGATTTAAATGATACCGCATCTACTACTATTACTAATACCAAAGTTAATGTCAGTGACGATACAAACAGGAACGGGAATTTCAGCTCTAATGCTGCCACTGCTGCCACCAACCCTAACTCTAACACTACATCCTTCTCAAATAATAACAATAACAATACTTCTCTTGATGAGGAAAATAAAGAGAAAGAGTTTGGAAGGCGAGCTCAAAGGGAAGAAGAAAGACAAATACGGTTGAATTTAGAGATTGCAGCTATTAGGCGTCTTAGTGGTCACGCTCCTGTTGATTGTCTTAGTCTTGATAACAAAGAAGAAGTAGGGACTAGTGCAGGCACAGGTACAGGTACAGATGCAGATGCAGATGCATATTTGGATTTGCCAGGTGTAGATATGGACTGGTTAGCACCAGAGCAAAGAAAAGCACTACTTCAAAATAGAAACACTGATAATAACATATCGTCATCAATATCAACAACAGGTGGTGGGAATTTATTAACTCTAAAGGAAAGAGCATTCGCAGCTGCAGCATCATTGGAAGCAACAGTATTTAAAACCGCCTTATCTCCTAGCGAAGAAGCTGCATATCAGGCAGCCCAAAAGAAAATACTGGCTACCAGCAACAATGCTTCGTCATCATCAATAACATCTGCATCTGTATCTGTTTCAACTGGGTCAGGGCCAGTATCAGGAAGCCAAGGAAGAAGGAGTTCATTGCAAATGTTTCAATCTATGCTTAATGGTGTTGGCGTTGGGACGGTTACTGGTAGCACAGATGGGAAATCATCAAAATTCCCAGCTGTTATTAACGATGACAATGACGACGAAGATAATTTTTTTTATAACAATGACCACAAACTTAGCTCTAAGTCTAATCTAGATTTAGACCTGCTAAATAATGTGAGCAAGGGAGAGGAGACAGAAATACAAAGTGAAAGTAGTAGTGATAATGACATCGTTACTAATACTAAAGCTAGTAGTAGTACTACAGAAGGGATGGGAAAACTTTACTGTACTAACTGTAGTGGAACTGTCGAAGGTCCAAAATACAGTACTTGTAAATGTAAAGTTCCGTCTATATCTAGTACACCACCACCATCTACCACTTCTACTTCTACCTCTGGTTCTGGTACTGAAACCAGTCCTGTTGGCAAGAAGTTATTAAGTGGCATGTCTGAAAGCTTTGGATCCGCATTTAACATGGCAAGACGGGCTAGTCAAAATATGTCGTCTGGGTCGTGGAATAGCTCTAACACGAACACGAATACAGGAAAAGGAAATAAAAATGGAAAGATCTAAGATAAGACGAGACGAAGAAAGGATGTAGCAACCGAACCACAACCGCATCTACATCTACATCTACATCTATATCTATATCAATATCAATATGCATGAATGCAATGTGATAATTAATATAACTGCTGTGGTATATAAGTTTCCGTTATTTTTATTATTTGAAATCGATTTGGCATTTGTTCATTTGTTTATAAATATAAATATACTACATTCACTTTCAATACTACACCCTACCCTACCCTACCTTACCCTACCCTACCGTAATGCACTGTACCAGATTTTACGTCTACATCGGTCCACCACCTGCTCCAGTAGTACCAGTACCATAAGCGGTAGACATCCCTTGTCTGGAACGAAAAGGGATTTCAGTATCACCATAAATACCATTATTGTCATTGTCATTGTCATTGTTTTCTACTTCAATGTCTTCATCAGGATCTACTGAGCTGTATTGCTCTTTTACGTTTTTACCACTACCGCTACCAATACCGCTACCACTACTACGTTTATGACCAAATTTCTCACCATATAAATCGTCACCAATATTTTTACCAAACAATGAATCGAACATTATATACACACTCAACAGTAAAAAGACAATTAATATTGACATGAGGTAATATTCATATGATGGGGTCCATTTTATACTTGAATTAATACCACCAACACCATTCCATGTACCACCGTGACATCCACCATCTTTATTTGTATCACATGAAAAACCTAATCGTAGATTCTCTAAATCAAAATATGTATAATATGCACCTAAAAAAGCATCGCCAAATACAACATGTCGACTACCAGTTGGTTGCATTCTTATAAAACAATTCAATGATTCATCACACATTACGTAATCACGAGGTAATAATGGAAAATGATGATATTTATCTATATTATGTAAATTATTTATTACTGGTCCTGGAAATAATAATTCTATGACGGGGAAATCAGCAAGTGTACTTTTAGTGCAAACTAATAAATTCATATCACATACTTTGTTTTTTGTTATTATTTTAATTATTGTTGTTAACATTCTCGATGGTATGCCAATACCACTACAACCAGTATCAATTATCGCACTACAGCCATATGCACGATCTTCAGGTCCTTTACACAACTCTAATTGTATACCATCTTCTTCAAACTTTTGTGGTGTTGTATATATACTTGATTTGCCTATTCTAAAGCCACCAAGACCAACAGTATAAAAGGTAGTATGGGGTGTGATAATTGGTGTATATTGGAATTTTGCATTTGGACCAACTAAAGTTAAATCGTAACCACCAACAGTCAAATGGCTTTTTCGTACTTTTTCTTCTAGTTTACTTTGTACCTATGTAAGTGTAAGTGTAAGTGTAAGTGGAAGTGTAAGTGTAAATGTAAATGTACGTGAATTTTTAATTGGGAGTGTTTAAATTGGAGTGATGAGATTGTTTGTGGTGACGTGACGTTAGTGAGGTGATGTTAGTGAGATGAGGAAATTGAGTCAACAATGAACACGTAAAACAAGTCACAGGTCAGTCAGACTTAAACCCGAAGTGGATTAAACTTGAACTTGAACTTACCATGTAAACACTCCATCCATTTTTCATTTCTGAATAAATATCTTTATATTTATTATAAAATAATGTTGCGAATGGTGCACTAATACCAGTTTTACTCAGAGAAGGGAATGCCATACCAACTATACCATCCATACGAAAATTTGCAATTTTATGTGCTTCACTCATAATTTCAGCGACTTGATGTGGTATTGTCATATTAGCAAATGAAATGACATCTTTTGCTAATACCCCTTCAACACCACCACTACCATAGTGTAAAATAAAAGGTTTTTGCTTTTTATTACCATTCATATCTGTATGAAATATTTTTTCATATGTCGATGATTTATCATGATTAAAAAAGTTTTTATGTCTATATGTGACACATGTATTACATTTTGATGAAGGGAACCATACATCAGAGCTACCACTATCGAAAACAGCAGTTAATATTTGTGTGGGTGTACCTACACCAAGTTTTCCTATGTATTGATTATTATAGAAATCTTGTAACATTATTGTATTTGTTTCATTGAATGGTGGGGTACTACTACTACTACCACTACCACTACCGCTTCCACTACTAGTCAATTTTCGTCTTTTTCTTATCATTTCTCTTCTACTTTCAAAGATAGAACGAAATAATTCTGAATCTTCTTTATTATGTTCTGGATGAACAATATAATCACCATTGTTTACAATGTATTCTACTTTAGCTTCATTACCAGTAACACGCCTGTATCTGCTTCTGAGATTGCTACTATCGATTTCTGCTATACGTGCATCAAAGGCTTCCCAATCCAACGCATGAACATCTAGTTTTGGGGTACTCTGAAGGTCTGGGAATTCACGCTCTATCTTATCTAATGAATCACGATGAAATACTTTTTCTTTATCAAGATCCACAGAAACCCCTGGCCCTGGAAAGGACGGGACATCGACGCCAATTGATGCATTAACATTGAATAAACATAGCATTGCGAGCATTGAATATGCAAGGAATGATGTATTCATTGCAAATTCACTTTCTGTGTTTGTTAAAAAACACAATTTAAATCAAAACACATGGATTTCCCATAAGCTGGGACACTCGGGGAAAAAATTGTTTCACACGACGGGACTACTCTTACAGTGTCTATAAAAGAAGAAATGGAAAAATAGGCGAAAAATATTAAAGAGAGTTAATTGAAATTTGCAAAGAAGACCTCGAAAAGACCTCGAAAAAACAA
>JACKZZ010010914.1_pt1 | contig 21222 bp, 10 predicted proteins | sample 8027871 | NCBI WGS metagenome assembly JACKZZ01 (sample SAMN15724774, study PRJNA655200) | protist metagenome | isolation source: fluorescence activated cell sorting (FACS) single amplified genomes of... | place: USA: West Boothbay Harbor, Gulf of Maine | collected 2000-07-19
CCTGTAAAGTCAACAATATTTTTTTTAAAAAGAAAATGATTCAGTCACACAACGGGTGCGCGATTACTTCAACAATGGTTGTATTAACGGAGAGAAGAACACATCCTTATGCATTTTTTGGAGAGCGAGACTGTGTGGTCTCCTTACAGATACAGTGCACTTCCCCCCCCCATTATCTTTTTACATGACAATACCTTAATAAAACGGGTTATTGAGTTATAGCTGGTAGTAAAAATACTGACAATGTGAGACGACAGCTGAGAAGAATCAAGTTGTAAAGAAAAGAACAACCGAGCACTAAATAAGGCGAAGGTGCTGTGTCTATTCAATTATTTTATTATATACTTAGTATATAACTAATAATAGGAAAATGATATATATAAGTACAAATTAATCTGGATCACCGAAGTATACAGTCCTCCACCTCCCCCTCGTTTGACAGTTTCTGACCTGTTCGTACCTGACAGTTTTTAATACAGTTCTGACCTGTCGTGTTTTGGTAGTTCTATTTATGTAATGGTAAATCCTGAACTAATACATTTACACTTATAGATTAGAGGGAAAATTCTCACGTAATAACATTCGGAAAGTATTGTGATATACTCAAGCGCGCTGTTACGTCCTTGTAAACTACATCACTGCTGTGCGCGGTCTCCTGAGTGTACAGTGTAACAAATCAACTTCTTTTAAGGCATCGTAAAAAAACAAAATTAGATGTAAAAAACTAATTACAGTCCTGATGACCTTCTTTTCTTAATACGGGCCTGGCCTAACCTGTCGACTTTTACTACGGTTCTGACCTGTCTGTTTTATAAAACTGGTTAGAACCATAATTGAAAATGAGTCTGAAGCGGAATCGCTCCTTATTCTTTTTTAGTAATTACTCTCACGGATAAGTTCCACCCACCATGCTGTTGTTTAATGCTGGTGCATGTGTGCATGGATACAAAAGGCTTTTCCTAAGCAGCAACGACGTTTCCGGAACAGTAGCGGCAAGTTTCAGCAAACCCCTGGCCAACTAAAGAACTGATGAGAGTTCCTTTGAGTATTCCCCCTTCCGCAGTGTTCATACTTGTTATGCTCTTTCCTCTCTCTTTTGCAGTCTTGGGGGAATTCGAGTCTGGGAAACCAATTCTTATCGTTCGACAGTCGCCTGTTGCGCCACAAAAACTAGAAATTGTACCAAATGGAGTTGACTTCTTGAGAAGCGTTAATTTGCCAATAACTCCCGTTGTTGTGATTGGTCCCTATCGTTCGGGAAAATCATTTTTATTGAATCAGTTGCTTGGTACTGAATGCAGTAAAGGTTTCGGTGTTGGACACCAAAGGCATGCGGAGACAAAGGGCATATGGATGTGGAGTGTGCCACAAATTTATCAGTCAAGGGCAATCATGTACATAGATACGGAAGGATTTGAAAGCGCTGGAAAAGCAGCAGTATACGACGATAGAATTTTTGCTGTTTCGGCACTAATAGCTTCACTTCTAATTTATAATTTGCCTGAAACTATCAGAGAGACCGATATTGCAAAGTTGTCTTTTGCTGTGGAGCTTGCACAAGAATTCGGAGGGAACCGACAAGCGAAACTCTTTAAGATGCCACACCTACTATGGTTAATACAACGTGACTTTTTGAAAGGTCAAAGCGTCCTTAGTATGGTAAATACGGCACTTCAAAGTGTACCAAATTCTAATAACGATGCGTCTGTAAATAAATTGAATTATATCCGTGCATCTTTGCGAAATGTTAAAACAAACTTTTCAGCATTCGGATTGCCCCAGCCACATTTATCCAGAACGAAGTTGTGCGATTTGAAAGATCGTGATTTTGATCCAATTTACATTCAACAACGAGAAAAACTGCGCTCGCTTGTGAAAGCTTTGGCAACGCCAAAAACTGTCGGTGGTTTGCATCTAAATGGCGAAGCAATGGCTGCGCACATAGGGCGCATGATAATTGCTGTTAATGCTGGAAACATACCTACAGTTGATTCTATCACAGACACTTTCAACCGAAAAGTGTTGGATGGGTGTTTACGCACGTTTTCTGCCCGGATGACACAAATGAAAATGCCGGTGAACAATAAAATAGCTGCTGGATATTATCGCGTTCAGAAAAAGGAGGCTTTCTTCTGCTACCACCAAAAAGCGTTTGGTAAATCAGAAAAGATTCACCTGAAACTTCTTAACTTTTTGGAAGAGAAATGTAGTGAACTTCACCGCTATTTGTCACAAGAAAATACTTTAAAAAGCAGTGAATTGTGCGAAAAAATATTTTTTCAATGCCAAGAAGAAGTGGAAAAAACAGTATCTATGAAACTTCCTTCAATTTCTCGCTTCTCTGCCTACGCAACGAAGTGCAATGCATCATACAAGGATAACTGTATCGGCCCCGCTAAAGGCAAATACCAAAGCCTACTGAATAAGATGTATTCAAAAGAACTGAAGCATTTTTTACGAGACTATAATTCGCGGTTGATGAATGGCATGACCTTCATTGGCTTTGGCACAATTTTGTTTGGAAGGTTTGTGATCAATTCACCGCTGATAGAAGTTATTGGTTGGGCGGCATTTGCAGCACTGGAATTTTACCCAAAATTGGTTTTTCTAGGTTCAAAATCCGTATACGAGCAAGCTTGGTGGATGAAATTGTCTAAAGTTTGGGAAATGTTAGCGTTTAATAAATTCTACGATTTGAACAACATACTTACTCAAGTCTACTGTTTTTTCATTTTTGTTATTCTCATGAGAAAAATTGCTTGGTTTCGATCTTGCGTTTTGTTCCTTTTGAAACGAATGTTTGCCATTTGTCCGACCTGCAGTCTCCCGTTTGCCAACTTTACTGGAAAGACCAGTAAGTCCGAAAAGCACATCGTTTAAGTTTCCAATTGGACAAGAATCACATCGAAGAATTTAAAAAAAAAATCTTTATTCAGTTTATCGTTAGACAAAATGATATGTGATGTTTTAAAGAATCAAATCACTACTCGTAGATTTGTTTTGGTTGTACACCTATAAATGCCCACGCAAAAGTTATAAAGAATCCTTATTGAAAAAAACCCAAAAATGCAAGTTTAATACACGTTTTCTTTATTTATTTTCTTAGTAGTATACGGGGGATCAATATCTCCATCTTGTAATTTAAAAAACAAATTATATAGTATGTTTAATAAGTGAAAAAAGATAAACGAAGGTAAAACCGTTCAAGAACCCAAACTCCTCCTTCTTCCAGAATAAGACTTCTGGTAATATTCATCATTCAAACTATCATACTATATAATCAGTTTTTTCATATCATATCATAAAATTGTTTGAGGTATCATATCGACTATTGTTGTTTAGATGACTGGATCTATCCCAAAACGTATTATGATGATCATAATGATGATTTTCTTTCAAGTCGTATACATAAACCTGCGTAAATGTATCTTCTAAAGATCCAAGTCTACGAAGAGTATCATGGATTTTCCACTTCAGGGCGTATTCGTAATTCATCATTCAACTATCATAAAATTGTTTGAGGTAGCGACTAGCGACCATCTTTTAATTTTATAATTCTTAAAAATATAAAGTGAAAATGAGAAGTCTAAAACAAAATCTATACCACCGTATTGGGGGGGACCCTGGCACGCCCTGTGAAACTATCCGTAAAATTGCCTACCTCTTATGATTCAACTCCGAAATCCCTCCTTGTAGATTAAAACTATCTGTGTCTCACATCAAATTTCCTTGTTGTAAATTAATTTTCCTGTGCATGAAAGAACTGTGAGTTTCCCAAGAAAAACTGGGGGGGGTTACGACGCGAGTAGGAACTTCTTCCCACAGACTGAAGTCAAACAGATCAACTTCAGAATGTTTGACGTTGGTCTAAGGTTTTTCCTGGTTCTGGTGGGTCTGGTCGACCATATGAAGGGGGAAAAGTAGCGAGTAAATCTTTGGTCGAATTGTAGGCTCTCCATAATTTAGTTCATCCTTCCAATGAGATGATGGGTGAGATGAGTTGATGTGTCTTCTGATCCAAGCTGTTTCGGTGTCAGGTGTAAATCAAGTGCTTCAGTGTGGCTCATTCCTATCTGGTCATTTCCCAAGTACAAAGAACTAGCGAGTAAATCGGGGCATGTTTTTTTTTTTTGCCGTGTGCTAAATACTCGTTTGATGATCTTTCGGTTAATGCGGGTGATGAGGGCTGCGGCTTCTAGTCCAAGCCGTTTCAATGCCATACATAAACCATGTGCTTCAGTTCGATTCAATCCTGCCGGATAAGTTTCCATAGACAAAGGAGACAAACTATCGAATCTGGGCATGTCGGTTTTTGGCCGTGTGCTAAATACTTGTTTGATGGACTTTTGGCTGTTGGGGGTAATTTGGGCGATTGCGTTCGGCTTCGGTTCTTTTTCTGTAGATTTGCTTAGACGACCCTTCTCGTCACCCACCAGTCTCTTGTTTAAACGATCGCTCTCCTCGTACACATGTCCCTGTCCAATTCACCCTTCCTTGCAATGCAATTTGTTTTTGTTCACTAAAGCTTTAATTTACTTCTGTGATTTCTTGATCTGAGAAAAAAAAAGAAAGAAAAAAAGCAAGTAACGCACAGAGTAAAATAATTTAAAAAAATAATAGAAATTTGAGACAGAAGAAAAGAAATCGGAGAAAAAATAACATGTGTAGTTTAACACCAAATAACCTGAGTGATTTAACATCAAATTGAAATATTTACTTATAATTTAGATAAACGGAATTAGGCTTTTTATAGATTAAACTGAATTAGTTTTTTTTTATATAGATAAAAACAACGATACTACTATGGGTCATTTGAAAGCATTGTTGATCCACCTGCCGATTCGGATCATGCATGGAGTACATCTGAAAATGATAGTCAAGACTAAGCGACAAGGGTATTATTGATCAGTAAAATCTCAGGAGCAGAGATAAGTTGGCAGTATATGAAGGAATGTAAACCTTTAATGGATAAAAGGAGCAGATTCATTTTAGCGGTACATGAGAAAGATAAATTTTAATTACTTAAATAACAGCTCAACCAAAACCCGAACAGCCTAGCGAAACGGGAGGAACAGTTCATCGCCCTCTATAACATATGCCGCGACCGGGACGTCCAAGCCGAGCACTGGAATGTTCATTTCTGTCAGGGAAAATACACTCAACTACAGACCAACGAACGATATAAAGGTATAAAATACGCGCAAGCATGAAATGATTTCAGAGAAAACGACGACAACGCGGAAGTTCTTGGCATCTTCAGACACCTGAACCCTGCCCGCGATGGCGCCCCCAAATAGTACTTTTTGGGGTGAGTCTCAGCGGGGCTTTCTCAGAGGGGGCCCGAGCCCTCTTTAACCGCCTTGCGGAAATATAGTTCCCCACCCCAATCACCTCTGGTAGCCTCAATTACCTAACAGCACGCCAGAAATGGGCGGACTTGCAGATGCGAATCTTCCAGCGGAATATACTCAATGTGGTAGCCAAGTCCATAGCATCAGGTATCCGGATCTTCCATGCCTATGTCCCAACAGCCCTGTCAATGGACTATGCCGCTGAAGCGTCGACACCGCGCGCTTTATCAGGCACTCCCAAAGACTGGTCTTGGACAGCTCGGACTCAAAGTCAAAAATAGAACCACAACCCTCGGGGGACGAGCATCCCTGCAGAGATGACTCCAGTAGTGCCCCAACTCTAATAGTGTCATCCCCAGGTGATGACACGGAAGTTCAATCCTCAACCCAATCCAGCATCGAGCAATCCAACGTCGCCCCGGCCCTAGTAGTGTCACCCTCGGCTGTCGTCACAGGAGAACATCCTACACCGCAACCATAGCAGAAGGGGACCAGAGCATCACCAGCAGAACGAGATCCCAATCAGCCCGCCGCAGAACCACAACCACCGCAATGCATACCGAATCCTCACCATCGCAACAGAACTCACAAACGCCGATTATGCGCACCGATCCAAACGACCCTCTCCCAACACCTCAACTCACAAATGACAACTCCCTGACTGGTTCACAAGACAGACAACGAGCACCTTTAAAACATTCACGCCGCTGCTTGGTAAACCACACAAGGAATGATTCACCTATGAGTAAGACATCGGATGAGGAAGTTGATTATGGGTCTCCTGACATCGACGCAATTCCACACACTGATTCGGATCATGCATGGAGTACACATGGAAATGATAGTCAAGACTAAGTGACACGGGTATTATTGATTACTAAAATCACAACAGTAGAGATCAGTTCGTAGTTACGTTAATTTTAATTACTTAAATAACAGCCAGTTTCTCGTTTTTAATAACAGCAAAATTGTTTTTATTAAACAAATATGAAGAGTCCAATGTCCAATGTATTTTGGTTATAATCGAAAGTATAAACTTAATTTTGTTTTTCTAATGCTGCTATTCTTGCAGCCAAATTTCGACTTTGTTTCGAATGCTTTTTTAATTTGATGCCTTCCCTTACAGCTAGGCTTCCCGATTTGCCTAGGCTTGTCTTCTTCTTTATTATGCTCCACGTAGTAGTGGTATCATCGCAACTACCCCGTGCAAGTTTTTCAAAAACGCGATTCATGTTCAGCTTCAGTTTGCATGAATGACGATATTGCTGTGCAAATAACCGGCGCATTGCACTTCTCGAACTGACATCTTCGATGACGCCTTTGGGACCATCTTCGATGACGCCTTTGGGACGGCGTTCAGCATCAGAACCATGACTATACACAATTAATTTAACTTTTGGATCTATTTGATACTCGAAGCCATGCAAAATATTTTTTTCTGTAACTAGCTGGTGGCAACTGCTAATATATCGTCTTTGGGACTCTTTTTTTTCATGACAGTGTGCACTTAAGACCCGGTCTTGAAACGTATCACATATAGTTGCCAAACGATCGCGCCTCTTTAGCTGGTGTTTCCACATTAACTTCGAGCAGGACAGTTCCTCTTTTTTATTGTAATAAATTATGTTTGTGTTCATATTTGGCAATGTAATGCTAGTTGCTTTTCCCGGGGAATAAAGTTTGTCCAGTTTTTGAATTTTACCATGGGAAGCCATCTCCAACTCCACCTTGATGTTTATAAATGGGGCTAAAACAATTTTGAACAAGAGCAATAAGGAAGTGGTGCTATCATTTAATGCTCCGGATCTTGGCTATAATGCATAAAACACATGAAGGGTTTTTAAAATTACATTTTAGCACTAATAAAACTTGGCTTAATGGATCTTTTTTGCTCCTATTTTCGGTATTATTGTGCACAAATGTACAGGTTTTTTAAAAAATATCATATTATCGTAGTACTTTGTTTTAATAAATATACACTACCGATTTCAACCGATACTAGCTGTTGTGCCCTACTATTTCAATTAATAAAAACAACTGGGCCTCTAGTACAACACTATCACTCTTTTTTCTATTATTTAATTGAGGCCTTTTTCACAGAAAAAGGTTTCTCCTCATTGATTTTTAAGGAAGGGCTTCTTGCTGAGGCAATGAATTACAAACCTTCTACCAGGTACCAGGTATTATATTATAACAGGCACAGGTAAAGGTTTAATACCTGGTATCATACCTGGTACGGTACAGGTACCGGACCAAAAATAATCAGTGTTAAAATACCCTAATTCTATCCGTTCAAACCCGGAAGTGTTAAGGGATTAGCCGAGGACCCAGGACCATCGCTTGCCTGTACTGTAATAAAAAAATGAAAAATCTCCTTTTCTTCCCTTCATCATTTTACCTTCGGATTATTATAATAAGGAATGAATGTAATAACAATACGATACGGAAAAAGTGATATATATGAGCGCCGTGTACTGTATAATCTTGCTCGCCTTGCCAGGCCTGGGCGACAGTTTGCAATAACAAATTGGCAGCCACACAACGTACGGTTGTGAGATCTAGACGAGCATAAAGAGTGCATTGGCGACTCGTTTCAATCTGGGAATCAGTTGCAATGAAAAAGTATTAGATATGTCAATTGATGAGGATGTTCCATCTGCATTCCTCTGTCCTCTTTCAAAAAACATTTTGATCGACCCAGTGGCTACATTGGACGGTCATGTTTTTGAACGAACAGAAATTGAAAATTGGTTAAGAGTGAATGGCCCAAGGGCAATATCGCCAGTGACAGGTATCCCATTAGAATCTATAGATTTAATATCTATACCATCGGTTTCAGCTGCTATTCAAGATTACCTGATAACGAGATGGAATGCGATAAATTTTTGCTGTGGCATAAAGTTTTCAAGCTTGACTATAAGTCTGACGATAGTAGGCATTGGGTCAAACAAAACTGTGTATAAAGGAAGATGGAAGAATAAAGACGTAGCTATACTCGAAATGAGAAAAGGGATTTTTCGAGAGATAAATGTTTTACGCTTTTTGAAGCCTCATCGAAATATTGTTTGCTTTTTTGGGTTGTGCGTCAATTATAAAAAACACTTTATGGTTGCGGAATTTGCGCCGTTGTCCAGTTTGGATTTAGTTCTAGAAAATAATCAGAAAGCGGGAAAAACACCAATTTCAAATGATGTTGCTTTCTCTATTTTTGATCAAATTTCGTCGGGGATGGAAATGGTTGCATCTCTGGGAATTACCCATCGAGATTTAGCGACTAGAAATATTTTGGTAATGACATTTGACGAAAAAGATACCTCGAAAGTGCATGTGAAAGTGAGCGACTTTGGGTTGTCTACTCGTGGGCGGATAACTGTAACTACCGACGATAACCTTCCTATCAGATGGACAGCCCCCGAGTGCTTTGTATCACACTGCAATTGCTGCGAGAAAAGTGATATTTGGTCTTTTGGTGTACTAATTTGGGAAGTGTTATCTTCGAAGGATTTGGAAGCAACAATACCATATGTCGAGTATTCTGACGAAGAAAAGTTGAAACTCCTTCTCCTTGCCAAGAATGTTTCTTTACGTCGTCCGAAGAGTGCTAATGATGGAGTTTGGGACGTTGTTAACTTATGTATGAAACGAAACCCGCAGAATCGTCCGACATTTAGTAACCTTAGTGTAATCATAAAAAAGAAGCAGTTGGAACAGTACATTATTGATAAAGAAATTGAGATTCGTGTGGATGAAAGATCACTTATAATTGTAAAAGAACGCTTGCCACTAGATCAGATGGTGTTAAAACCGCAGGCTCGGGAGCTGCTGCCCGACAAAAACACAATTTGTGCTCTAGAAAATAGAGTCACATCACTTCAAAACCAGCTTCGCTTCGCCACGTGGGGCAAGTTTGGGATTCGCCGGAGAAGAGGAAAAGTGCTTTTTCAGAGTTCTTTCCCAGGAACGAGACTGTATTCCGAAACAAAAACTAGGCATTTCTTTGCTTCGTTGACATGTATAGACAGATGTAAGTTTTTTGTAGAAAGGTACATTATTTTCCCAGCATGTTTCATCTTAATTGCATTTTTTGTGTTGCATTTGCCGCATTTCTTGGAAGTACATTTACAACCATCTCGTTCGACCCTACACCATGTTTTAGAAATGCACATCAACCAAAATTTTGATAAGTTCTTTAGAACGATAGGTCGTTTCTTCCAACCTTCAGAAAATGTGTTGGTAAAATTTCCTATTCAGTCTTTCGTTTGGGTGACGACACATCGTCCTCGATTAGCAGTGGTATTGAATTACAACTTAAAATTTGATGACTATGACGTGCAGTTGTACATGCCAAGTTTTCAAGAAATGTCTGCTGCACGCAAGATACATTTAGCGGTCTTGCAGCACAAAACAGAGAGTGAATTACGTCTGGTTCATCCGTATTTACAAGCTGTACTGCACAGTAACAAACGAATTATTCGACTGTTAGAACATAGCGGTCAGGACAGGTCCTTGGCCAGTCAATGCTGTTTGGTGATTGCAGAAAAATCTAGAGATGCTCACGACAGAGAAGATATAGTTATACGATTGAAGGGTGTAAAGCATGTCATTACGTCGATAAATTCGCATGGATTTGGCAATCCAGTTTTCATGAGATGGGCTTTATTAGCAATTTCGAATCTGTGTGATAAAAAAACCATTATAAAAATTACTGAGAACGAGACTATATACGTCGTCAGCTCAGCGATAAAAGAGCATTTTCAATATCCAAAAGTAGTATCTGTGAGCTGTGTTGCCATCGGCAATTTTGCTTATAATTCAGAAGCAAGAGAAACAATTGCTAGTTATGGGGCTTTGGAGACAATCAGTAGTGCGGTAAGTGTGCACATGAACAGTATAGAAGTACAACATCGATGTGCATATGCTATTGGAAAACTTTCAAGAGAAAATAGAATAAACAAAAACATTTTTGTATCAGCTGGGGTGTTAAGATCAATAGCCTTTTCAATGCACTCATATTTGATAAATGAAGGTATTCAGTATCGCTCAGCTTATGCGTTGACGTACCTGGCATGGGACAACAGCAGAGCCCAAGAACAAATTCTGAGGTCGGGTTTGTTGCAATTAGTGATATCTGCTATGAAATACCACAACCAGTCTACCCAAGTTTTAATTCAGTGTTGTCGCGCTTTAAATGCCATTGTGCATAGAAATGGCAATGCAAAATTGGCAGCAATTCAACATGATGCATTATCGCCAATTACCATGGCACTTGCGCGTTTTGCAAGCAGCGAAAAAATACAAACCAGCTGTCAGGGGACACTTCAAAAGATTCTTCCATCTTAATTAATATTAGTCCCCATTCACCCAGGGAAATTTTAGAAGATGGATGAATTAAGTCGCCCAGTAGGTACACAGCATGTGATTATGTTTAAGGTTATAGTTACATCTTGAACTTCTGTTAGTGGTAGTAATCCGAATAAATATCACCTATAATGATGAAGGGAAAATGAATCGGACCCCAATAAATTATTTTTAGTATATGACACAGTACTTGGATAAAATTAGAGTGTCTTTTTGGATTACTGCATTGTACGATTTATATTACACACCATTAGAGGAATTAGAGATCCGCTCAGAGACCAATGGCACTTTTCTATGACAAGAAGTGGGTCTCTTTCGAGAAAATAATAGATTGGTCGTTTCTTCAAGTATACAAAGTACACAGTATCATACTAAATTTTGTAATTCGCTCACAGAGTGTTTAAATACGGACCGGATCGTTCCTGCACTTTCCACGTTGTTTTTTTATTTAAAAAAAATGTAAAGGGGTACAGTATCCAAGTGCTTCTGTCGCAGTTTTAACTTTTTTTGGGAACCTGCCATTTTATCTGTTTTGAAAACTCAGTACAGCAACACACGGGGATGTTTAACTAATACAGGGAATAGAAAGATGGAATTGTTTTTTTATTTCTCAAAAAATGTTTTTTTTAATTTTCACGTTGTGTCTAGTTGTTGTGTACTCCGTATTGCTTTCGTTTGCATTTATTTATATTGGTTAAAATGTATAAAATTTTCTGTGTTTTTGTACTTGTTTGTGAGTTGTAAGCTCTTGTAAAATATACAATAAATGCTGCGGCGTATTGTGAAAATAAAATTATTGTAGATCTCAGAGATGCATTTTAATCCTAGCAGGGCTTTTTACCATTACAACGTTTACATGAAATAAAATCTTAAAATGACGAAAAACGAATAATTTTTTACCAAAAATGAACTCTTTGAATTTTCACTAGTCACTACACCAATTTATATAGGTAATTATTATAAGGAATTTTATAGCAAAAAATAAAAAACTCTGTCCTCTCTTCACCCGGTGTGGTGTGGTGATCGATATTTTCCTGTTTTTTACGAGTGATTAATATTACAGAAGCCAGCTTTCCACTTTCCACGTGAAAAAAATGACGCAGGATTTTGGTGGAGGTCTTGTTTCCTATTTAAGGTTTGTAACCATGGAACATAAAACAATCAAAAAGGTGAAATTACAACAAAGTCTCGGCAAGGTGATAAAAGAAAGACGAACGAGTACACAGCAGGTTTATTTTTATTTGAGTTGCTGCTGTGACAAGTGAGTCAATTCTTCTCTGCGTAAAACAACAACACAACGCAACGGCAGTTATTTTTTAAATTTTTTTATTATTATTATTATAATTATTATTATTATTGTTGCGTTCTTTCGTGGAACAACCAACAACAAAGATCATCAACTTTTGTTGATGTTTTCCCTTTTTAACCAGAATAATATATCATATTTTGCAACTAAACGATCGAGAAACAGGATAAACAACACTCCAATGAATCAAAAATAAGGGAATAGCATCGGAACCATTACTAGTTTCAAACCATTTTTTTGTTCTGCGCTTGGTGTGTCCAGAAATGCTAGCCGACACCACAAACAATATAACGTATGGGTCTTCCGAGCCTTCCGTCAAAATTCCTGTGAATAACAAGCCTACCCTGATCGAATTACAACGTCTAGGGGGTATTAGATCGGTTTTAAAACTTCTAGACTCAAAGAAAAAAGGCTTGAGGGAGACCGCAGCATTGGTCCTCTCTAATGCTACGTTTAGCCATACCTCGGTATGTAAAGAACTTGTTTCAGGTGAGGTTGAGACTCTCAGACCACTTGTGGAGCACTTATCTGATGACATTGATATGGTTGCTCTGAACGTTACCCGTGCCCTAGCAAATTGTACGACTATTCCAGACCTTGCCGGGGGAAATAATTGTTTCAATACTACACTAAGAAGACTTGGTGGCGTCAGGTTGTTAATAGGCGCACTCTCAACGGATAATGTTAACTTACTGAAACCAACTCTCTTAGCTATTGGTAATATGTGCTATGACGATGACGTACTTGCCGTTGAAATACGAGAATTGGGGGGGTTAGAATCTTTAGCTATTTTATTGCAATCGGAACACAAGTCTGTGCAGAGTAATGCTTTGAATGTACTTATGAATTGCTGCTGCAGAAATATAGCAAATTGTGAAGAGGTTGTCAATTTGAATCTTACCAAAGTGTTAGTAGAGATAATTGTTCACGCCTCTGCAAAAGGAGAAAATTACCTTCGAGTCAACGCGACACAACTATTGTCTAGTTTAATGCGCCATTCTAGATCCGTGTGCAACGATATATATGTCTCCGGTGCCATAGATACTTTTGTTAATGATTTGCGCGCAAAAAATAATAAGTGCAAAGAACTAGCAGTTCGGGCCCTTATGAAATGTGCTGAAGCCAGTGTACCGAAAGTTCTTAAAAATAAGTCTTCTGTCTCAAACGTCATGACATTGTCTCATCCTCCTGTGGAACAAACTCGTGGCATCCGATCGCGTTTGCTATCGGAAGATTCTTTGATAGCAATTGTGTCACTAGCAGACCACAAAAAACGTTCGATCTATCGATGTGCGCAGAAATGCATATACTATCTTCTCCAGGGATCAGATGCATCACAGGCACTTCTTCCTCTGATTGAACAAGGTATTGTTCCGATGTTACATAAATTGTCTGCTTCTGGAATAAACCAAACGAAAGTATTTTCGGCGGATATACTTGCCTGGATGAAAAGTGAAATAAAAGAAAGTACTCTTCAGATTTTCTTGAGGACCCTTATTATACAAGGCAATGAACGCTTAAGAGGCCATGTAGCCGTTGCATTGGTCCATTTATCATTCGGTCGATCGGAAGTATGTTCGCAGTTTGTGAGCACCGGCGCTTTAAGAGCAACTTTAGGAATGCTGCGCCATTCGTCTAGTCAAGTTCCAGCTTTTGATTTTCTGCGCGCTATTAGGAAACATTTCTCGTTTGACTTCAAAGTCAATTTGACCCATGAAAATAACTTTGTACCTCCTCACTGTAACGAATTGATATTTAATGATCCGAAAGGATCTGACGTTACTCTTAAAGTAACGAAAGATGTCCAAAACAGTACGTGCGCATCCTTACAAAATGATCAACGACAAACATTGTGGATATGTTATGCGCATAAAATGGTTCTATCGCAGCATAGCGCAACCTTTCGGGATATATTTCGTTCTGGTGGAGAAAACTCATCTGAATTTGATGTTAAAGTTAATGACTTTGATGCATTTCGGGTTCTGTTGAAATATTTTTACAACTGCAATCCTGATGTTTTATGGGGAGGACACAGTGGTAGTTCGGGAACTTCTAGTATGATAAAAAATGACGATGCAACTGCCCATTTGTTGTGTAATGTTATAATTTTATTAGAGCGATATCAAATTATTCCGTCTGTAACATTCGCTGCTGTTCAAAAGGCTATATCATTAATCAACCCAACAACATTGCTTTCTTTATTTTCTGCTGCAGTAAGTGTATGTAACTTGGAGCTAGGTATGTCATGTTATTCGTATACAGTAGAAAATTTTACAACATTATTATTGGCTTTCGACAAATTGCAGTTGAATCGTTTGATTGAAACAACCGAATCTTTTTTGGCATATTTTCTAATGAAACAAGATAATTTGCAACGTTTGCAATTTCATGAACCCGACTAATACTTCTCAACGACCCCGACCCACTATCGGTGCTGGTCATCCTTTGAGCGATTCATCGAAACAGAAAACAAGCATCTTTAAGAACTACAAGCGACCGTCCAACAAACCACACAAGTTCTGACACATTTAGGAGTGAAACACACGATACAGTCGGCTGTCCAATTTGGCCAGAAGCCACCAACGATGGGTGTATAGCTACGGACGATGACCATGCACGGAGTACACAGGAGGACGACTCATAATTTTTCTTCTTATCAATGGGCTAAGTGCTAAAATGCGAGAAGAAACAGTTGCAGCACATGGACAGGAATGAAATTTCTTCTTGTTAAAGGGAACCTTTGAATGTTCGTTTTAATTACTCTAAGTAACAGCCAATTTTTTGTTTTTGTATTGAGTGAAATTGAGAACGGTGTACGTCTAAACATTTTTCATATGCATAAAAACAAATACTAAACCACCGTATTAGGGGGAGAACGAAAACCCTGGCACATCCTGTGAAACTATCCGTAAAATTGTCTACATATGATTCAATTCGAAAATCCTAATTTGATTTTGTCCAGTAAAGTTTTACGTCCCTCTTGGACTGCAATTTGGTTTTGCTCCTGTGTTGTTCTTGGTCGAATTACTCTTATCGTTTAGTCTAATAGTCTACACTATCATCCTCTTGTGTACTCCATTCATGATCAGAAGTGATATTTTTGGATTTTCGACGATTTCAAATGACCCAAATAATAATAATAGTTTAGGTAAATATTGAATTAAGGTTTTTTTAAATCTTAAATAACAGCCCCTATATTTTGTTTTTCAATTAATTCTCTCTCTTCATTGGCGTGCACTTCATTTTTAAAGTACAAATGGAAATTATAGTCGAGATCACTCGATGCTAAACAGAGTCCCCGCAATCATACGTGACTAGATCCTCCATGGTATCATCCCAATCATTAGACCCTCCTCCCCCTCGGGGTTCTCCCCTCTCAATGCGGGGATGGGCGACCCTGGTGGATTTTGCTTTTCGTAGGGACTCCTTCCTTTGTACATTTTAATGCGATTTTGTGGCTGGTCTATCCTGGATCCCGCACGCGGCCGCCGCCAGCTCGTATTCTCCTGTGAGAAGAAGCGGAGGGCCGGTCTGCCTGCAGATCTGAAACGCCCTATCGAATACTGGGCCAAGGGACTCGAACAGGTTGTATTGGATCCAATATACCGAGGTGCTGAACCACCTTTACCGAAATATACAGTAGCTGTTACGGTACCATTCGACTGAGCCCTTTGATTGCCACCGATCTATGTATGAGTCTGTTCACACTGTTTGAAAGACTTCCTCTGGCGTTGAGTTCAAAACTGGCTGAATGTAGCGCTTTTTGACGAACAAGAATGGATTAGCCTTATTTTATGATCGCTTAATGCATTAGCACAAGATGAGAGCCTGCCCTCAAAAAAGGCTTTGCGGGTTCTGCAATAATACAGAATTATTTTGGAGTAGCAGGAATGCAGTTGTGTAAACTGAGAATTGTGTGTTATTTGGACTGCACGATGTTTTGTTCAAGAGTCTCAATATTATGCTCTAAGATATATAGGCAATCTCTTAGTTGGCAAAACGCATTACCTTTTCTTTGCCGCACAGGGGCACAATTGCGACGGCCACTATATGATAAGAACATTTTATTGTCATTACAAATAGTCTGCAGGACTCTAGAGTAGGTATTCAAACACGTCCTCAGTTTTGATTCTTTCCCACTCCATGCTAATCTTTGTGGTTGCTTTGCGCCCTTAGAATTATACTGATCGCATGCAAGTCCTATGTCGTTGTGTTGCGCTAAGCGTTGCTTCAGTTCCAAAATTTCTGACTTCATCGAATTAATTTTCAGTTGCGCAGGGTCTATATTGATTTTTGGCTGATTTTCTATAAATGTTGCTTGAGAGGCATAGCGCAGAGTGCTAAGGTTCTCTTCAGAATGTTTGCCATTAGGCGACAAGCACGCAACCAACAGCGTTATGCTATTCCCCCCAAATGCGCTTTGAAGTAAAGAAGTCAGTAAAGAATCACGGTATGGAACATGATATACTTCAGAGCTGCTCCGTTGGGAGGACAAAGCCATAATCACTTTATTTAACACATGCAATGACTTGTTTATTCCTATCGATTCAACTAAAGTCACACCTTCCGCTTCTGTACTAGAAATGCGCTCCGATCCAGCTAGGTCAACAACACGCAATCTTCCCTCGTGAGACCTATTTGTGTTCCGAACATATAAAGTAAATAAGGTGTGTGATCTGCTACTACTAACATTCAACTTGTGTTCGGCTGTGATTTTGTGCAAATTACCGTAATTATACCAGTGCTGTAGCTCGATAGCATCTTGGAGAATAATCTTTGACATGTTTTCCAAATAAAACCCCTTAGAAGAGCTCCATCGCAGCTTCAAATAACCAGACGGCATCTGTATATTTTTTTTGTTATTTCGAGACAAAACGCGATTAACGGCATGATAGTTTAGGTTCGGATTAAGCAGATCATAACATCTTTCGTTGTAAATCTGAACGTAACTACATTTCAATATCGTACTTTCCTCTTTCCGGTGTTGATTTGAATCGACTTTGTCTTCGAATAATAACTTAATAAGTCTAGGCACTATCCCCATGTCTTGCGCTTCACCGATGCCCTCGATTGTGTAGGTTTTTCCAGCCCCGGTTTGCCCATAGGCAATTATTGTTGCGTTGAAACCTCTTTTAACAAAATTCAACATACTTCTACAATCTGCATTTTCAAAAAACTCTTCTTGAGTCGAACTTTCAAAGACCTTATCAAATTGAAATACTCTTCTTCTCTGAAATCCTGGAACTTTGGAAATCGGCGTATTTTCACTAACAGAGTCCATCCGTACATGGACTGTATTTTTTTTAATATCACAAACCAGTTCCGTTGGTTCCTGTATACGTGACTTAGAGGGAGTCCGCACTCTGACGACAACTTTCACATTCTTTCCCATGCTGCAGACGTTATACCGTTACCGAAGGACGCCTTCTAACTGCTCACATGCACACCAGCTGTAAAACCATGAAAAGGCAGCCGATTTAGTGCTTCTGAAAAACTAGTCATCTTGGCCCAGTGTGTGCGAAAGTGTTCGAAGATGATGTACCTCAGACATCACAAAGTATCATTCGTCTCCAGTAACATATTGATTACAATGTCAGAAGAACTAGCTTCTCCTTGACAGATGATGTGACTAAACTTTAATGTCTAAAAGAATTTCATATGATCAACATCCTTAAATTTATTTCCGTCGTTTTTGCTGGTCGTCAGGGCTTTATGTAATGTCATAGCCACTCTCCTGTAGTTGTTAAGGAGACTTCATACGCGTTCTGAAAATAAATATTGCTGTGCAACATACCTTTAAAAGAATCATCAGAAACATTTTTAATGAGTGCCCTGTAGATAGCCTGCCAGGCGTCCCGAAGGGTCATATGTTGACATTATAGGTTGTAGTGTTACTTATACGTAAGATTTTTATCATATCAGGTGGCGGAAATCAAAAACCGAGTTTTTTGTGTTTTGTTCTTTTAAATATTTTTGACTAGGTAAAACACCTGATTGAGATTTTTTTATGTCTACTCGAGCGGGCCCTCGGTTACTCCTTGATAGGCCGGGACACTAACGATTCTAAAGTACCAGTAGCGGTAGTAAAGTTTTTTTTTTTGCCCTTTTGGAAGGTGGGCGTTTTTCTAAAATAATTACAAAAAATTACCCAAAAAGTACAACAATAATGAGTAATCTTCTAAATTGAGAATTGAGCATACGGTCCCACATTCTCCTGTGATATTGTAATGACAGTACGTTAGTGTGTATACGTAGTATGTATACCACTACCAAACAAACAAATATCCAATCAAAACAATGAAATGATCCTTTGGGACGCCTGGCAATATAATTGTTTATGTAAGGCATATTATTGACATTGTATCACCTCTATTATTTGACTTATTATTGTAATTATTTTAGTGAAACACCTACCTGCCAAAAAGGGCAACCAAAACAAATAAACCGTAGTAGTGAGTCATTATATTATAACGAACGTACTTCGGCAAGTAGGGGTGCGGGGATCGGGTAGTAGTGAGTAGTCGTCGTCTACTTTTTTTTTTTTTTTTTAATAAATCCTCCGGCTCAGTACTTAAATTGAGCAAGCCTGTGGGATTAAATAATTATAGTAGTAGCTCATTCAATTTGCAATTACGTGGAGAAGAAATTATTGTCTTGGTTTTATTGCTTGTCCGGTACCGCCAACAGAGATTATACAATAGTAAGAGTAAAAGTCCAGACTAAACTCCCCGCGCTTGAAACAGTACTGGAAATGCGCTTCGAGGCAATATTGAATTTGTAACATGACAACAGTAGGAAGACGGGAAGAGGACTTTGAGGTTTCATTCGCGCAGGGTGCACTTTACAAACGTAAGGACTTTCTGGGGAAAGAAGAAGAAGCAAAAACGCACCCGAACCGAACATATTATTTTAGGAAGAATGTTGACACAGATCAGCTGATCACATCTTGTTCAAAAAAGTTATGTGACAATCCAAGCAATAGTAAAGCTCTTCTGATTCGTGCAGCTTCCTATGCTAAAAAGAACCAACACCAGGAGGCTATTAGAGACTACACTAGGCTGATCTTAATAAACCCAAACAGCGTGAGCACTTTATATAACCGAGGGGCAAGTTATGAAAAATTAGGAGCATTAAACGAAGCCATTAATGACTATACTATGGTGATGGATATTGACCACAATCATGTGAGCGCCGCTTATGCTCGGGCCGCATGTTTGAATAGAAAAGGACTTTTCGCTCAGGCTATTGACGACTATACGTTTGCACTAAAGAAAGACAAAGCAATGCGAGCAACAACAATGTCTATTTCGCAGTGCAATATTGATGGGAATGTAAATATAAGCCCATGCATAAATAGTAAATATATGACTGGAATCAGCTCACCAAGTAGAAAAAGAACAGGAAGCTTTGCTATCGGTGTCGAATCCTACACGAAGCAACGTGAAAAAGTATTGAGAGAGCAAATAGCCTCTTCGCCATTGCGCCTCCCGGAGGTTTCACTGCCTGTATCACACAGTTCAGCATCTAAAAGTGCCGACAAAGATTCTCGATCGAAGAGAGCTCCCCCAGATATCGTGCGCGGCGGTAAAATGGAGAATGGGATGAATATTTCACAAAATCAGCCCTCGCGCAGTGGGCAACAACAACAAAAAATGCAGACCCCAATGAAACGTTGTAATAACTATCTATCGAACACTTCCATAAATTCTTATGGTACCGGTTTTGTTCAAGGCGATGAAATCTCGTCGTCGGCGCATTGTCATCCTCAATGTGGCGATATTGCAAAATCAAAACATGACGATGGAAGCAAATCAGCAAATCACTCTGCAGCAGGATATGCATTACGGAAGCAGGGTGACTTTGAAGGTGCTGTGAAAGAGTACACTCTTGCAATTAACTTAGACAATAGCCATTTTAGATCTTACTTCAATCGTGGATTTGCTTACGACAAGCTCAAATGCTTCAAAATGGCAATTGAAGATTATTCGTGCGCTCTAAACCTGGATCCAAACAACGCGTATGCATTTTACAACCGTGGGATTTCTTATGATAGAAACGGCCAGTTCGAAGAAGCCATTCAGGACTTCACAAAAGCTTTGTCATTAATGCCGAAAAATGCGGATTTTTTTCACAATCGTGGGTTTTGTTATCGGAAACGTTTAGAATTTAGGAGGGCAATAAATGACTATAGTAGCGCTTTGGACATCCAGCCGAGGCATTTTAAAGCCGCGTATAATCGAGCATTTTCTTATGAGAAAGTAGGTGAGTACGAAAATGCTATAAATGATTATAGCTTAGCCATTTCAATCAAGCCAGATAATGCAAACGCGTATCATAATAGAGGTGCATCAAAGCAACAACTCGGTGATAACGAAGGTGCCATGTTAGATTTCACTAATGCTATACAGCTGAATGATTGCAACGCTTCGAGCTATAATTGCCGCGGTCTTGCACTGGATAAACTGAAACGAAAAAAGGAAGGTATTCTTGATTTTAACGAGGCGATCCGCTTGGACCCTCATAATCCTTACTTTTTCTGCAACCGTGCTTTTTCCTATCGAAGCATGGGGGAATACGGTAAGGCTATCAGTGATTATTCGGAAGCAATTAGATTAGATCCAGCTGGCGCTAGTGTTTATAATAATAGAGGATATGCGTATAGAAAACTAGGAAAATTTCATCTTGCCATTACAGACTATACAGTATCAATAAAATGGGACCCTTCAAATTTGAAATCTTACAATAACCGTGGGTATTCTTTCGCCAAATTGGGAAATTATGAAGCTGCTATAGAGGACTATTCTTTTGTCATTTCTGTTGATCCTTATAATATTCATGCTCTTCATAATCGAGGTATATCATTCCAAAAGATCGGAGACCAGACCGCCGCGATTGAGGATTTTACAGTGGTGTTGAAACTAGAACCAAATAATTCAAATGCTTACTTTAACCGTGGAAATACTTTCGATAATATGGGAAAATTTGAAAAAGCGGCATTAGATTATTCAAGGGCATTGGAGATAGACAAATATCAAAAATGTAGGAAACAATCAGCACTATTGTAAAACAAAAATAACAACGTATTTGGTTAAAACAAATTTTAAAAACAAAATAATGGCGCTTGTTATTTAAAAAAGTAATTAAAAACACATACAAAATTGGCCGGGTTATTTAAGTAAGTAATTACAAACAAAATACAAAGGTACT
>JACKZZ010004160.1_pt1 | contig 21194 bp, 8 predicted proteins | sample 8027871 | NCBI WGS metagenome assembly JACKZZ01 (sample SAMN15724774, study PRJNA655200) | protist metagenome | isolation source: fluorescence activated cell sorting (FACS) single amplified genomes of... | place: USA: West Boothbay Harbor, Gulf of Maine | collected 2000-07-19
GCTGGCGAAAAATATTATACGCTTAAGACGGTCGGGTTCAGTAACTCAGCAAGAAGACGGACGAAGCTCATCGAAAGTTGATGAGGCTGGAACAAGCGGGACAAAGGGCGGTGAAGTGATTTCGCAACGTCTAGAGCTTAATCGATCTCAAATTAAAGATGGCGTGGATAATGAGGGAAGTTACCAGACTCTTTCCAATAATGTAGAAAATGTCAAAGAGATAATCGAGCCAAGTCGAAATTTGGTTCGATTTGTGATGGCTCGAAAAGGGACGAATGGGGGCGAGGAAAACAATGCTGCTCCCGCGATAGTAGATTTGCGACAAGACGAAATAAAATCGCCGCAAGAAGGAGACGAAATCTCAATCAGGTCAGGGGAAACACAAGACACTCAAACTAAGACGAAGGAAAATGAAAGTACTACAATTCGGGTTCGACGTTCCGGCCGCAGGTCGATTCCAACCGACAAGTTCGATCCATATGTAGCTGCGGCTCAGCCTCAATGGGCCTGCAGGGTTCGAAATACGGATAGCAGTGAAGGGCGACCGGACAAAATCACGCTGCATCTTTGTCCAAGTTCTAAAGTTGGCAGAAACCAGTTGTCGAACATTAAGGGACAGAGGTTTGAGTGGCCGTCGAGGGGACCAAGCGGCCAAGATCTATATTCCAAGTTTATAACCAACGTATTTGCCGCCCAGAAGGCGAGCAACAACCAAGATTCAACGTTGAATATATTAGCTAATCGCCTCTTGCACTTGCGTAAAATCGAGAATGGCAATGCTATCCACGAAGAGTTCAAGGCTCTCCGCCCTATGCTAGAGGGAGAGGAGCGGTTCGAAGGCCTTTACAACGAGTTTGAATCGGTGTTAAATCGTTCTCTGAGCGACTCCACAGATACTGCTATTAGCGAATATGGGGACCCAGGCGGTAACTTCGTTGTTGTGAAATTTTCTTGTGACTGCAAGAGCCAGCGCCGATTTGTAGTCGGAAAATACTCTGCCGGGGTTTCGTATTTGACACCCACTCTTATGGAGCAGCAGGGTGTTGAAGAGTTACAGCCTCTTCCCCCGTTAGTGATGCGGCCAAATATCAAATGTCATACGGACCCGTCGATTCTGTCTAAAGTAGGCCACCTGTATCATACTATTTTCGATACCAGCCCAGCCACAGTGACCATATTGGATATGGGTCAAACTGGAACGGGTGCCATGAAAGAATACTTATTGGAATTGCAGAGGCACATCGATGCCCCCTGCGTTGCGAAAGAAGTATGCGACAAGTTTCCTGGACAGATAATTGCGTCTCATGGATTGCAAAGCGTGTTGCAGATGATCGAAAACAATCGTTTTTGTTGTTTTCATTACATGATGAACGAAAATGATGTGTTTGACATCGAGCCGCTCGATCTAAATATCGACAGCGATCGATTGTTGAACGAGCATATGGAGGGTTTGAAGAAGAGCGACATACAAGTAGGTTTTTTCTTTCGAAAGACTACTGGGGGATCGACCGGAAAGGCAAAAAGGGAGCGTATAGAAATGCTGCAGGAGGGCTTGGGCGGGGTCAAGATCGCGGGTAACTACATGGAGACATCATATGAGCGCTATGCATCCCATACGATCGGGATTCGCTTGGAGATCTATGTTTCACGGCACCGGTATGATTTACTAAGCCCACACGATACTCAGGTGCTGATGACGCTAGCGCACTTGATCGAGAGTCATCTTTTGCAGGTATTTGCAAAGTGGGATCAAGAGACCTTTAAGCAGGCACTGCACTTGCCAGGCTCACACATAGCCGATTTTGATTCTCGACCAAAGCACCCGCTTTACTTTATCAACACCCGAGATTCGTTTGAGTGTAAAATTGTCGGAGTAGACAGTACAACTGGGAAACACTACTTTTGGGAAGGGGGGCGCATGATTTCTGGTTTGCGACGATCAGAGGGCGCCGTTACTGCTTGTGGCGATCGCGACAATGCTAGCATTGATCCGAAAAGTGTGCGGTTGATCCAATGGTATTTTAGCAAAGGCCGGGAGCCTAGAAACTATGACAAGGTTTTGTTCCCAGTTGACCCAAAGGTGGGTTTACACCCAGTCGGTGTTGAAACTTACCTCAATGTGCTGAGTGTAAACGAGTTGGCCAACATCGAGAAACGAGTCGAAGACATGTATCATCAAACTCTGCAACGGAATGGACCACTTTTACCGGAAACATTTCACCACACAGAAACGAGGAACGGGGACACAATCTCACGCACAAAGTTTTTCTTCAATGCTCGTTATCTGTGGACACGTGAGCAGCTGAGTGACCCAGAAGCAGCCGTTGCGAATGGAATTCGTGCAGACGTCTCCAAAGCGCCATCATGGATGCGCACGCAGGTTGAGTCGCGGCTGACGGATCTAAAGATAATTCCGGAGAAGTATGTGAATTCCTATGCGTGCAACGTATACCACGATGGATCCGAAGGTTTGGCACAGCATAAAGATGACACTGGACGTTTCCATCACCCAGTTCTTTCGATTCGGTTGTATTCTGATTCTAGGCTTGCATTTGGATCAAAGTTGTACGGATTTTCCAACTCGGACTTTGCGGTTCCTATGCCCCGAGGTTCAGTGCTGGTTTTGTGCGAAAATGGCTACGCTGGCACTGTGGCAAAACACGCGATTCGGCCAGATGATATGGCGGGGCGATCAGGAGTCTTGCTCTTCCGTCGTATCCGCGAAGAGCTCATGGAAGCAGCTGAGCGGCTAGAAATGAGCCGTCTTGGAGATTTCTTTCGGAACTTCCGCCTCGACGACGGCGGCCCAGCATGGGTTCCGAGTAGATTCTGCCCGCGTTTGGCCCGTGAGCGAGTAGAAAACCGCTCTTTGGTCATCATTGAAAGCGTTCTCAAGTCGATGGTTGGCAAGATTAGTAGGGCTGCCGGGGAAGAAGGTCCGGTGTATCGGCGAAAAGCACCCCCACTGCCGAAAGATCCTATCCGTGCTACCGTTGAGCGCCTTGTGCGTGACGTGGAGCGAAATCATGTCAAGAGTGAGCGAGAGCGCGAGCGCGTTTGCCTCAGCGTGGTGCGGAGACTCGTTCGGGGCGTCGAAGCGATTGAGCGGCAACAAGAAAGAGCGATTGGTTTTGTGGTTGACGGAATGATCAGGAAACTTGAGCGTGACGAAGCGAGAGAAATGGCTTGGATAAGGTCGTCCTGTGCAGACGTACTGTACAGGATCACATATAAGATCGAGCAAGACGATTTCCTTCGACGCTATGGTCATCCGAGTACTTGGTACAGTCGGGGACAAGTTATCAACACTGGAGGGCGCCAAATGAATATAGCGAATGTGCGACCACCGCCGCCACCGCCGCCACCGCCGACCTATTTCAACCAGCCAGCCGCTTATAACCCACGCCATCTACTAGACAGCTTCCCTCAACCTGCACCTCCGAAGAAAAAAAGGATCCTATACCGCAAAACTTGCAGGTCCGTCTTGAACAAGATCATACAAAAGATCGAGCGTAACGAGGCGCGGGAATCAAAGGCTAGGCAGGTGCGGGAAGCGTTGACCAGGCCAAACTATGTCCCATCTCAGTCTAGACAAAATACAGCAAACTTTGGAGCAAAACCCAATGAGGCTGTTGCACCAACGGGGGCCCAAAACCCTGTAATAGGCGGTGCTGCAGCAAAGTTCATCGTCGACCTGCGAACGGCTTTCGGGCACGATGTCGCTACTCACAATCAGGTGCTGCAATTGCTTCAAGCGCTTGCTTTCGGAGTATTTACCTCGCAGGATTCGTTGGTTGGACAGACTTATGTTGCGATCTTGAGTAAACTCCAAGGGCACGCGGGGCTCATACTGCAGCTTCAGGAGTTGTTCCAAACCTTCGAAAGGAGCAAAATTTCAGCTAACCAAACCTAAGTTTACTGTAAAACTATCCCTAATAAGTCGCCGCCGGAGTTTCCATTGCTCCTAGACTCGGCTTTTTTCTTGTTCTTTTTATTTTTCTTGTGCTTCTTCTTGTGCTTCTTCTCTGGCGCGTCCACTAGTGCTTCGGAAGCGGACCGCCTTGGCGAACTATGGTTCACTGCGTCCATGAGTTCTTCATCGCCAAGGTTTATATCAGCTAGAGTCAGCTCGCTGTCGTCGATTGATTTAGGCCTAGTCTTTTTCCTCGCGGACGAACCGGCACCTTTTGGCAAAACATCAGCCACCAACACAGCGGCACTTGGTTCTTCTGATTGGACCATCGAATGCATTCGACTAAACGAGGAAATGGTTGAGGCGACAGGGTCGTCATCAGATAAACCAATCATGGGCGGCGTCTCTCCATCGTCATGGTCCAATCCATTCATCTGGGCCGAAGCTGGACTACTTGTATCATGGGACGATGGCCCCATTGACGATAGGTAAAACGGGTCCTCGCGGCGACTTCGCTTCGCTTTTTTCGACTTTTTCGCCTTTTTCTTTTTCGAAGACGAGAGTAACATGAGGTCTTCTTCATCGTCATCAGTATAGTCGGAGTCGTTTCCACCTTGACTCTCGAGGGCGCTTTGGACGGGAAGGGTTTCGATTGTGAACTTTACGCGGAGCGGGCCGTCACTCTTCCTGACTTCGATATCAAATTGTTCATTAATGGCTTGCGACTTCTCTTTGTACACGGGCTCTTCGAGGTCTAGGCCTTCAGGCACAGGCACCAAGCTTTGGCCATTCGCGGCTACTGGAGGCAGCTCTTCTGCAAATAATTGAAAGAGGCCATTCGTCATCGCCTCGATTGTGCTTTTAAAATCAGGCCCCGAGGAGACCGGATTGCCTATTGGCTCCGCAGGTTTGTCCTCGCCAAACAGCAAGTCACAAGTCGCATCTGGAGCGGTTTCTTCACCGCTCCTATCATGATTCCCATCGTATACATTTGCTTGGCTCAATACACGGACAGCGGTGATTGCACGGCTCTGCACCATGATATGCTCCGAATGGGTGTACGGCTCAATCTTGTCACCCACCTTTTGGAACAAACTGAGCATGTTGGCTTCGGTTTCGCCGTGGTCCAAATCATACTGTACCATCGCGACCAAAAATTTTAATACATTGTACACGTACGCTGCTTGCACAAACGCCGCAAGATCCGTGGTATTTGGTCCAAGAAGCACGTCAATCAACTCCAAAAATTGTTCCCGGGGTCTTTTGGCGAGAAGGAGCAGAGCATATTCGCATGTTATCCAACACGCAGACGATAGAATATGACAGATGTTCATCGCACCAGCGCCAGTGCATCTGGAAGCTAAGCGCCCTTCCAAAAGAACATCGCAAAGTGTTTCTACCGCGAATTCGCGCACACCAGGCACACGCACGACAACCTGGGTAAGTTGCTCACTGATTTCCCTGCCTTTAGGGGCGCCATTGATGTAACAAAGTTCAACCAGTACGGAGACGAACCATTTGAAGTTGGTCAGGTATGCATACCTATCGCGCACGCAGACATATAGTATCTTTCCAATCAGTTCTTCACGATACGCCCCCTCCGCGGTCTTGACATGTTCCATTAATTTCTGCACGATATCCATAAGGTTGCGCTTGGAAACCATCCCCGTCAAAAGTTCTAGCGCACGCAATTTCACCGTGACATCATCGTCGAGCAAACAGGTCAGAACCATGTCCTTATGCTCGGAAACAACGCGGGGGTGCGATCGCATCAAATTCACAAAGCCCACCAGGCCGAGGAACTTTAGGTTTTGATCCGGGTCTTCAACAAACTCGCGCAGTTTCCCAGCACACAACTCAACAATGCGAGGCACGGACTTTGGTTGAGACCCGTCTTCTCTTGGAGTGTAAGGCAAGGCCTGGGTTATGGCGTGGATGCACTCATACAATAGTGATTTGGCTTGGGTACTCTCAACAACTTTGGAGAGAGGCTCCAGAAGCTTTCGCGCTAGTCGCGGCTCCTCAGGCAGTAACGCCGACATCAACTTGACGATTTTTATCAGCATCCAGTTGTTATTCGAGTTTGTCAATAAGTGAAACAACTGAGGCGCCAGGGCTACAAAGTTACGGGGGTTCTTGCGACTCAACTCGCAAATTACATTTACAGTGCACGAAACAACGGACATTTCGGTATCATCCAGGCGCTGCCTCAACCGCGCAAATGTCTGGGATAGACCTTGGGGGTAGACTAGATACAGCTTGTAAAGCGTCAGGACAGCCTTTTTACGCACAAACGGACGCGAAGAGCCCAGCATCCTTGCAACGTCCTCTAACAAATCACGCGCCAGCTCTTTCGTAGCAATATTGCTCAAACAATTCAACGCAACACCGGCCTCGTACATATTCGGTTCGTGCAAAGCCTTTTTCAGCAAATTTGTTGTCAGCAGCAGCACATCGGTCTGGCGATTAAACACTTGGGCAGCGGCGAGCATTCCTACACGCCGGTGAGCAAAACGCGGGGCGCTCATAACCTCGACGATGTGAAAAGCCGAGAAACCAAGATCGATGCCGACCATCATTTGCAAGTAGGTTACTTTTTGAACAGCGACACATTTCACATGGTGATCAGTACTTTTCAGTTCCTTCTTGATTTCCACAATTGCCCTGCTAATGTACGCCGAAGAGTCCCGTTTATGATTCCGGATCCCTTTAATTAAATCTTGAAGTGACCTTTCAAACATTTTCCTATCATAATCAGCAAAAGCAAAAATAAAGCTAACCTAAACTAACCGATGCGCCCTCACACGGACAAAATCCGCTCAACAATACTAGGTCAAGCCCCAATCCCCGTTTCTTTCCTCTAATCTTCTCTTTTTTCACCTCGAGATCGACCCCGTCCGTATTAGATAGATGTCCAAGTGTCGTTAAATCTGCAAAGATAATACTGAGGAAAAGAAAAAAAAAAAAATCTTTCGTCCTTCCGTTGTCTGTCTATATCACTGTGCAATACTGGATCGAAATCCCTCCCTCGCCTATGCGCACCAACACAAAGCAACCACACTCTCTCTCTCTCTCTCCTTTCACGATCCATCGTCGAGGAAAACGTTCAGGTTAGGTTCGAGGTTAGGTCATGTTCGGCGAAATGGAAGAGAGGACTTAGTTGTCCTATCTTGGTCATCTACTTTCAACGTTAACATACCCTATTCGGTATTTCTATCCATATAGGTCGGACATTATAAGGGTTGATTAGTTTATAATAAGAGTGTGAGATCTGCCGATTTCTCCGAAGATGATTTTTTTTCGGAAAAAAAAAAAGAAAAAACCAAAAAAAAAACCAAAACCAACTTTTAACTTGGTAATTGAGATTGGGCAGACAGGTGGTACTAGGGTTGTAGAGATTGAGACAAGATGAGTGAAGAGAATGGAGGAGATCGAATGGCTGCATTGAGACGTATGCGTGCAATGTTGAATCATTTAAGTGAATCGACGAATTCTTCTGGAGGCACAGTCATGGTGGCCAACTGTGCAGCGATCGGGGCGACAAAGGACGGAGCGGAACTTGCTGCTGCGGTTGGAGCGTCGCAAGATTCAGATGACCCGTACGCTATTGAGCTAGATTTTGTCGATCTGGACGGGATTGAAGAGATTCCTCTCGTAGGATCGGACGTTGACTTGTCAGAGGACTATGTTGCTGGACTTAACATGATGGCGCAACGTGTTCACCCAGAGACTCAACTCGGATACGTGGACACAATAGAGTCAGGCCACGTTCTGATGGTTGTGAAGCCTGCAAGCGTGAAACGTGTGTTGATGAGTTCTGTACAGCATTTTCTTGGAGGTCTACGCCCACCTTCAGCAGCCTTTTTTGGCCACAAGGTACTCTTCATTCTTGAAGGCAAAGAGTGGCTCGACCTGCGAAACGTTCTCAAGAAGGCATTCCAGAAACAAAATGTACGCCTTATGAGCCAGGACTTGAACTGGGCAGCGAACGGGTTTAAAGGAATCCTCGATCATTACGTTGAGTCAGGAAAAGATGTTGACTTTATGCGGCTGATTGGAGCTTACCATATCGACGGCATCGGTAAAGTTAGTTTTGACTATGATTTGGGCGCTTTGGGCACGTGGAGTGACGGCGAGCACGTTGTCAGCCAAAGTTTTGAATATCTTTTGGAAGAGCTCCCACGCCGTGCGTATGCGCCTGATTGGGAAACGCAAAATGACTTTGAGTCTGATACACCTGACAACCGTGCTATGGCGGAAATGAGTTGGCAAGTGCGGGATGTCATTCGCCAAGTAATAACTAGGCGCCTCGAAGATATTAATAACGGCGTCAAACCACGCCCTGACTTGTTGCAAAAGATGATTGACGTATACGTCGAAGATTACCCCGAAGCAGCTGGAGACGTAGAGGCACTTACTGCGGAGCTAGGCGATAACCTTGTAGAAATTATTTTCGCTGGTTTCAACACCGCAGTACCCACGACGTGCCACTGCCTGTACTTTCTTTGCAAGCATCCGGAATACTACCAGAGAGTAAAAGACGAGATTCGCGAAGTCATTGGTGACCGCGAACCAACCACGGAAGACTTGAAAAAACTCAAATTCACCGAGCGTTGCTTTATGGAGGCCTTGCGACTTTGCCCGCCTGCAAGTCTCGTTGCGCGCCAGATTACAAAAGAAATCGAGCTAGATGGCATGATCATTCCTCGTGCAACCCGGGTGTGGCTTCCCGCGTGCGCAATTCACAGAAACCCTACAGCATGGGAAAACCCAAATGCCTTCAATCCAGATCGCTTCTTGAACAAGCCAGTTCGTGGCGCTTTCATACCGTTTTCCGACGGCCCACGCTCGTGCGCAGGAAGAAACTATGCACTTCATGAGTCTATTCTATGCATTGCATCGATTTTTGGCAGTGGTTACGATTTGTCCATCGCAAACGATTACGATTGGACCACCATCTTTACAGGTTTTGGACTCCGTCCGTTTGACTTCAATACTGCTCGCGTATGCATGCGGTTCAATGTCACAAAGAGCTAACCCTGCACGCTCTCTCTACTGGATTTTCTTAAACAAACAAATTATTTATGCTCGCATTCCATCGATTTCCTTGAACTTGTTCTTGCAGAGCCATAGCAGGCCTTTCCTCTATACCCAAGGGGGGGAGTGAGTACCTATGGCTGCACTCGATTCGTGATAACAAGTTAGCTCCTTCTGAAGCAAGTGCAAGTTTTACAAGTGCTGCTTGGCGGCGATAAGAGTGGAAGTTAGAGCGGAGCCAGGTAGTAGCAGTAGTAGTAGTAGTCTACGTAACGTAGAGAGAGAGAGGAGTACAGAGAGAGGTAGTGGAGTCTCCCTCCCTTCCATCCAAAAGTCTCCAAAACACGAGAAGGAAGGAAGGAAGGAAGGAAGGAAGAAAAGAAGGAAGAAAGGTAGGATGAGTCAAGAGGACGGTAAGGTAAAACCAGTTGTGGTCTTTCAAGGTGAACCTGGTGCATATTCAGAAGCTTCACTGTTTGATTTGCTTGGAAAGGATCAGTTTGTTACGAAAGGGCTTGAATCCTTTGAAAAGTGTTTCCAGGCTGTGGAACAAGGAAACGCACAATTTGCACTCTTGCCGATCGAAAATAGCCTCGGAGGGACAATTCATGCAAACTATGATTTACAACTACGACATAACTTTGTAATTGTCGCAGAACATGAGTTTAGGGTTCACCACTGCTTGATGGCACTTCCTGGTGTTGAAAAAGCGTCCATAAAAAAAGTAATTAGTCACCCGCAAGCTATTGCCCAGTGCGACGGATATCTTCGCGATAATAATTTTAAGGGGGAACAAGCATACGACACAGCGGGGAGCGCAAAAATGATTGCGCAAAATAATATGACGGATACTGCTGCAATCGCGTCTGCATTGGCAGCTGAATACTATGGGCTTAATATACTGGATTCTGGAATTGAAGATGACGACAATAACTACACGCGTTTCTTGCTGTTGAGTCGAAGGTGGATGCCTCTACGTTCAGTTTCGCAAAACTGCTGGAAAACGACCATGGTTTTTTCTTTGATAAATTATCCAGGGGTCTTGGTGAAGGCGCTCTCTGCCTTTTCTTTTCGAGACGTGAGTTTGACCAAGCTGGAGTCGCGCCCTGACAAGCTGCAGCTTCGTGGATGTAGAATGATCCTATCCGATAGCGCCGAAACCGACGCGATACAGATGATCCCGGAAGAAGACCGTAAGCTGCTGGCGCAATTACAAGACTCTATGGATGCTGGTTCTATGGGTGCAGGAGAAGCAACCGAGTCTCTTGGCGGGGAACAGGACTCTGAGACGGAAGGTGACGAGCGACGCTTCCGATTCGTATTTTATGTAGACTGCGCAGGGTCGTTGTTGGACAAGCGAATGCAGAATGCTCTTCGCCACCTGGGAGAGATGACTTCGTTCTTGCGTATTTTGGGCTGTTATCCAAGCAGCAGTGTGTTATCCGATTACGTCGCAGACCTTGCTAGTGTTCCCCGAGGTAGCATCGCCTCGTCTGCGGAGTTACAGGGATCCGCGGCGCTCTCCCCATCGACATTGCCGCCGAGGCGTCTTAAAATAGGCATCGTGGGCTTCGGCAACTTCGGGCAGTTTTTGGCGAAAACGTTTACCAAGTACCACCGTGTCTATGCGAGCTCTCGCACGGACTACAGTGATGTTGCGAGTTCTCTTGGAGTCAATTTCACCACGTCATTCGACGAGATGTGGCAGGAGAGTGGAGGCTTGGACTGCATCGTAATCGCGGTATCGATCCACTCGTTTGAAGCAGTCGTGCGCAAGCTGCCCCTTGATAAACTGCGCGGCGTCCTCGTCGTTGACGTCTTATCAGTCAAGCTCCTGCCGAAAAATGTCATGCAGGTCCTTTTGCCGCCGGAAGCAGATATATTGTGTACCCACCCCATGTTTGGTCCCGAGAGTGGTAAGTTTTCCTGGAGAGGGTTGCCTTGTGTGTACGAAAAGGTGCGAGTTGGCAAGAACGACCGCCGATGTGAAATGTTCCTCGACATCTTTCGAAAAGCTGGTTGTCGCATGGTTGATATGTCTTGCGAAATCCACGACGAGACTGCTGCCGGCTCTCAATTTGTGACGCACTTTACAGGGCGCATGCTAAAAGAGCTCAAACTAAGCAGCACGCCCATCAATACGAAGGGGTTTGAAACCTTATTGTCGGTCGTGGACAACACTTGCAAAGACTCCTTTGACCTTTTCAGTGCCCTGTACAAGTGTAACCCGAAAGCGTCGGCCCAATTGGATGCTATGAAGCAAGCTATGTCAACAATTACGGACCAATTACAAGTCGCAGATAGCGGTGCAACCGGGGTTATCCGTCTGGGCGATTTCGTTGGTCGCATTCAGCCATCCAAGACATCTGAGACGCATGCGCGTGCTCTCGAGTTAAAGCGCCAGGGTAGAGATATTGTCACGTCCTTGACGGTAGGAGAGCCCGATTTTGCGCCCCCTAAACCTATTCTCGACGCCCTTGCGGAATGCGCGACCGTCGCAGGGAGAACTAATTACACCAGTGTTAACGGCATGTTTGAACTTCGCGAAGCAATTGCAAAGGATTGCTTTGCGCGCAAAGGCGTAAAGTACGACCCGAAGTCAGAAATCTTGATCACCCATGGCGGCAAACAGGCAATTTTCTGCGCAGTCCTCGGACTCTGCAACCCTAGCGACGAGGTTGTCATCCCGGCCCCATACTGGGTGTCCTATCCTGAGATTGTTCGTCTTTCCGGTGCGAAACCGGTATTTATTAACCGCGACCCTCGTGCAGACTACATCCTTTCACCTGAGGAACTCGAAGCGGCCCTCACTCCGAGGACGCGCATGATAATACTTTGTAACCCATGCAATCCAACAGGGTGCGCTTACTCGCGCGACCAGCTGGAAGCCCTTGCCGCAGTATTGCGCAAGCCACAGCATGCTAACGTGATGGTATTATGTGACGAAATCTACGAAAGGCTCGTTTATGATGGCCTCGAACACGTATCGTTCGCTGCCCTCGACGGAATGGCCCAGCGGACAATTCTTGTCAACGGGTTCGCAAAAGGTTACGCAATGACAGGTTTTCGTCTGGGATACCTGGCTTGTCCTGTCAAGGAGATCACGGCGGCTGCACTCAAACTACAGAGTCAGCTGAATTCTTGCCCATGTTCTATTTCCCAGTACGCTGGCATTGCTGCGCTGGAAAAGGTCCCCGATGAAATGCTTGCTCCTTTGTACAAAGGATTGAATGAGAAACGCGATATCATTGTCGCAGCTCTCCGCGAAATACCCCACGTCGTGTGCCCTGTACCGCAAGGTGCGTTTTACGTGTTTCCGGACATATCTTATTACCTCAAGCTGAAGGCAACGTCCAAAGGCGGAATCACTGTCGTCACCACCACAGACTTTTGCAACTATCTCATCGAAGAACACGGCTTAGCTCTCCCCCCTGGCGATGCTTTTGGGGCACCCTATGGAGTGCGTTTCTCTTATGCCGCAGCAATGGAGGATATCCAAAAAGCAGTGCAGCGCTTCTCGGCTGCGCTTGCTGCGCTCCTTTGAAAACGCCCCAGCTCGGGACACCGCAACCTCCCTCCCATCGAAACAACAGTATGAAAACAAAAGAAAAAAGAAAAATCTTCGAATTTTATTGAACAATACTTCACCCCTCCCGTCCACTTACATGTGGGTCTCAACTCTCTTCCAGGTCGCTCCTCGCCTGCTGTAGCAAGCTTACTGCCTTGGTTTTTAAAACATTCAGTGCGCGCAGAAATATTTCCTCTGGAGTCAACATTCCCACGCTTTCAACAGTGAATATGAAATGGTCCGAGACGCGCAGTAGCGAGACTGCTTCATCCCATCCTTCTTGACGAACGCACTCTCTGCACATGGTACATTTCTTTGGGTGTTTAGCTACGAGATTGCCGGTATCCTCAATGTCAAAAACCCCTTTTGGACATGCAGCAACAAGCTGTTCCTTAAATGGTCGCGCTGCAACCTGGTTGATTTCTACTTTCGGCATAATGCGATATGACGCAGTAGCCACTGGAGACCATTTTGCGTGATCCTTACCTATCCCGCGGCGCAATAACGCACGTAGGTGAATTTCCTGTCCCGGAAGCAGTTTTGCTAACAATATATTTTTTCCAATCACTTGCGGTATATCATCTCCTTTAAGATTCTCTCCAGTGGATCCGAATGGAACGTATTTAAAGTGTTTTGCATATACACGCCCATCTTCAATGTGACCTTTTGCACAAACGGCCTGCAAGTCAAATATTATCGTATCTTCTTCGTCAAGTTTAAGCGGGTCAATTTTAAAAGGCAAAAGCCCTACTCGATGTGCTAAAACTTCGTCCATAATAATTGATGTATTCGTCTTAATGCCCACTTCATCTACAGCAACAGTTTCCACTTCTGCCATCATAATTCTACGCAACGCGTTTGCTATAGCAGCGTTGGTGTTTTTCATCTCAAACACGAGCAGATTCCGAGATCGTTCCACGATTTCAAACTCGATATCACTCAACGGAACTTCATCATTCGTAGTGCTATGCAGCCTTGCAGGCGCATCCTTCCTTACATTAAACATTATCTATTCTTTCCTTCCTTCCTTCCTTTTTTTTTTTTTTAAAATCAATCAATCAAAAGCGATCGATCGATCTTCTTCTTCTTCTTCTTCTTCTTCTTTGCTCTGCTTTTTGGTTGGTTTTCAGTTTGGAAGCGTCGATACTGTCGCCAATACTAACTATTAAGATCATCCAAAACCAACCCACAGGACTGTGCGAGCTCGCTTGCGCTCGCAAGCCAACGTGAACTCCTATGTACAGCTGGACAGCACCCTCATCTCACAGCACGCACACAATCATCGCGCCGCTCAACCATTTGAAAGTGAAAGCTTTCACTACTGCGCGTGATGAGGGCTTTCTTTCTTTTCTTTTCCGGAGGAAGCAGGGTGAGCGACCTGACTTCAGAGGTACTGACCAGTCAATGATCAATACCTGTCTACAGGCTTAGATCAGGCAGGAAGATAGAAAGTGGATATAAGCCAGCGGTCATAGATGGAATCTCGAGTATGCACGTTTACGGCGTCAGGCCTACAGGTAGATCAATGAATGCGGCCAATGAAAGCATGCGCGCTACACATAATAAGTCCATCCGTCCTTTCATGGAAGGAAAAAAAATCAAAAAATCAAAACCAACATTAATATCAAACAAGATGGCGGAAGGAAATCGTCCAGTCCGTGAAAACACATATATGCTTCAACCTAATGAAGTAAAACTAGGTTATAAACGTGATCCGAAAATTTTGAATTCTTCGAAATTTATCGTTGAGAAAGAAGATCATACGATTGGGAATTTGTTGAGAATGAAGCTTCTCGAAGACCCAACAGTACGTTTTGCTGGATATCGCCATCCTCACCCGTTAGATACCTTTATTGAATTGAAAATTCGTACAGACGGGTCAAAAGATTCTGTAGATGCTTTGAAAAATAGTGTTGAAGAGTTAATAGCAGAATTCAATACTCTTGAAAACCATTTCAAACAAAAGCAACAAGAGTATGAACAACAGGCGGCTAACCAATTTGGTGACGATACTATGATGTAGCCTAATTACATAAAATCCTTCACATTTATACAAAGTTTTTTTTTCTCTAAGATAGCGTTTGTTCTGGGTTGACAGCGGTGAAGAATGTATAAATCTTTTGAGACATCTTTTTTTGGCGGGTTTTCATGTGTGTACAGTCTGTAAGAAGCGCAGCTTTTTGTTCTGGTGACATATCACTCTGATAATATTCTTTTGCAAGCGATAGAAAGGTAGGGTATTTCTTTGCAATCCCCTTTGCCTTCTCAGCACTAGTCAAGCACATGAGCTGGTGTACCCAAGTCTGTTGGACTTGTAGGGCCGACAAGCCTTTGGTGCTAATGCCCTGGACCAGTTCCGTATCATGTATCAGTGCCGAAGATTTACCCTTGTGATTAAAATTTGTTTCCATCGTTGTAGCCGCAACATGATGCAGGCTCTTTTTTGCGGCGGTTACGCACCGTTCTATGTATTCGCACAAGTTCTTTTCTTTACAGTCAATGTACTCTGTTTGACACCCGTGAGCCAACTGCAAGTAAACAACCGCATCTTCGATACCCTTATCTGTGAACCGTTCTGCCACTGCAGCGTCTGTAGCTTTCTTTCTCATATTAACGGCCAATTGCCCAATATCGCGCAAAACGATGATAAAGTTGACGGAATCCTTGGTGAAGTTACCTCTTCGCCCTTTCCTCGATGCTCTGCTCCACGCTTCTTTGACGCTAATAACCTTGCGTTCGAGGTGAAAATACCCACCGCTATCGGCACCTTTGCCTAGCCTTGACAAAAAATCCTCCGGAGGCCAGAAGAAGAGCAACACATTGCTCATTAATGCCCCCGGGTCCGAAGGATCTACCAACGGTTGATCAAGGGATTCATTCACTAACACAGCAAACGGGTAGGTTTCCAAGCGACGTTCCGGGCGTAAAATTGAATGCTCCACAAACCACACAGCTCCTTCGGGGACGTCATCGTTAAAGGTTATCTTGACACCGGAGGCCAGACAAAATGCAGCCATCGTTTTGCCTGGGTCTTCAGTGGAAAAGCGTTTATGAAGTACGAGTGAAAACTCCAAGTCAGAAAAGCCACCAGACTTCCATTTTTTCCCGATGGTATTCTCCGCCCCACTTAACCGCTTACGCTGTGCCGATAAAAGATCTGGGTCATGTCTCCGAAATAGTGATTTCTGGACAACGGCCTGGGATTTCGATGCACTTTTCCCAATGCTCACTTTCACGCTACTTAAACAGACAGTTTCGCTTCGTGGGGCACCTTCGTCGCTGCTCAAACTGCGAGAACGTTTCACTGAGGATCCGAGATCGTCATCCAAGTAGAGTGCGGTTTCATGACTATCACGAGCCAAGTCTCGCTTCCTAGGTTTTTCCAACCTCTTAGCCGTCGCTATAGGCGATACCACTTGATACGTGTTTGAACGTCTCAATGATGGACCATGTGAAATACTAGACGACTCAGCAGCAAACGTCTGTGATCGCTTTAAGCCGCTATTACTCGGTCTGCAAGGGAGAGTTATATGCATCAAATTATTAAACACGCCGTCGTCATCGCTGCTATCTGAGTCGCTGCTTTTCCTCTTTCGCTTCGCTTTGCCGCGGTCAGTTTGTGCTCCAACATAAGGTATCGGGCTTTTTTCGTATTGAGTTCTATGTACTACATTGTTTCCACTTGAAAGCACAATAATATCATCTTGGCAAGAATCTATCCTAGGCCTCGGCGTAGTATAATCAAGTAGTATAATTTCCTTATCATTTCGTTGTTTTTGCGTCGGTGCCGGCGTCTTGTACGCTCCGGACGTTGCACCACAATCTTGGTCAGAATCGTCGTCGTCGAGGAGATCAATCAACGTTTCCGCCATTATCGAAAATGCGGTACAAAGATAATTGGCAAACGTTTAAACACCCAGGATTCTTTCTTTTATCCTTCCTTCCTTCCTTCCTCACGCCTCAACAAACAACAAACAACAAACTCTCTCTCTCTCTCTTCAATTCAAATTCAAAGATCGGCTCTTATTAAACTTTTCAAAAAAATTCAAAAAAAAGTTTAAATTTTCAACAAGGTTGTGATGATCGTGTATGATACACGATGAATTCGATCGGGTGATGACCAGTCGCTTTGAGATGGAAGAAACAAATATAGAATCCTTGATTGGACAAATGCCAAACTCACGGAAAAAAAACATTTGCAACGCCAAAAGTTCACCGCATTTCGCAAGAAAATGGACCTGTTGGGCTATAGATACATAGATACGATACAAATCCACGCGTTAGAACTAAGCTTGGAAGCGCACAAGCAAGCGACAAAAGCCCACTTTGATGTTTTTAAACTTCTTGTGGAACGTATTGTATAACGTGTTGCCTTTCACGCTAAAAATAGTTTAATGTTGTTTGTTTAATTGATTTTAGTTGGGAAAAGCGCATCAAGGAGGTCTCGACGTGCTTCGCCTGAACTGAAATTTTTAAGCGTACTTTTTTTTTTCTCCCTGATTCTAGTGCGTACGCTTCAACGTTGTAAAACATGAAAATAGCACAATCGAAATCTAAAATAAATGGGGACGCTTTACTTCCGTTCGAAAGACAAAATTCTTGGTTTCTCCGGTCTCCTCGAATCGGGTAGAGTACCAAGTTTTGATCCACTCAAAAACGCTGGACAGTGCTTCGCCAGCGATAGAATCCTCCAAGGAATCATAATAAAGTGTCCGGGGGTTTCTTGGTCAAAATAACCACCGCCCAGTGCAAGTTGCCGAGATTGACAGAAAGGTTGTTGGCATTGGTTACATCCCCACACTTGATCTGAAGCTCGTTGCTACACAGTTTCGTCATGCTCTCCTTGCATAATGTCGGGAAACAATTTTTATCCGAATCTGTTGACCGAAAAGGCAGGCACGTGGTAATTCTTTTGTCCAATCAAGCAAGAAAAGAAGTCTGCGTCAAGTATCACCGTACCGTTGCGATTGCGGGCAATTACTTCTTTAGAAGTACGCGTTCACGAGTGTACTGGTCAGCCAACCTCTTCCTGAAAGGATCTCTCGATGTGCATCGGTAAGGTAGTTTCTGATAGGACGTCGTGTTACTTCCAGATGTCTTTGCCTTTTTTCCAACAGTAAAATACCAGGGGGTTTTGAACACCTACAGCGCGTTTTTTAAACTCTTTGACCGCCTCAACGACCCAATGGTATTTACAAGTCGTATGTCAACTCATAACATGCTCATATTGAACTTACTGTTAAGTCTGTCTCAAAATTATTAACTTTCTTCTTTTCTTTCTTTTGTTTTGGGTTTGCTTCCAGATCGTTCGTTAAATCTCAAGATAAAAACATTCGATCCTTATGTCGTCCAACCCTTCAGTCCTTGACTCAGACTGATTCAGACTTCTATAGATCTATTAGCATTGCAAGCATTTCATACACAGCCAGTTCCAATATTCAGCTACTCACTGAACTTAAGTATTTCTTGAAAGAACTTTGTAAACTCATCGATCTACTGGGGACGAAGATCAATACTCCAACTGACTGTCAATAATCCAACCGACACTTACAAGTATATTGAACTATTGAACCATACATGCCTCGACAGCTCAACACAGTGTACCGCTGAGGTTAGGTTAGGAAATCGCTTGAGAGGACGAGGTGAAATATTTTGATAAAGTGTTGAGAATTTTTTTAAGATGAGATTGGAGGCAAGTAAAGCTCCTTGAAAATGTCAAACACCTCACACTGTCTGGATCTGCCATTAAAGAAACATTGCCTCCTGATGGTTTTCCGATCTTGAAATATGTCATCTGGGTCAACAGGGTTCCCGTTGATGTCGCGTTTCACACGGATGCAGTGGAATTTTCGCTTCCGCAAGTTGCTGTACTGTGCATTAATTGGAAAGCACGGATCGGCCTTCTTCTCTTCAACCAGATCGGTGCAGATGAACGATAACATCTGTTTTGTGATAAGTTCGTGACTTGGAGCCGTTTGAAAGAGCGGTTTGGAAACCCAAGTAGCATCGCACGCGCATTTGAAAAACTTGCTTGACCTTGACTTTTGGGTGGACTGGAAACACAGTACTTTGATATCGGGGTTTGCTTCTCTCATTCGTGCATTTGCATCGCAGGACGCCTTCAGGGATGCCCTCAAACGGTTTCTCCTGAACTCTCTTCCCTTCAAGAGTGGTTTCCCATCAGAAGCGATGATGAGCAATGGGCGCTCCTGGCCGGCCAATCTTATAGCGCCATAATCATCAAAGATGGGACGGAAATCAGTAAATTGCCTATACCTGCTGGCCTTTGATTCGAAGAAATTATCGGCGGTTGCGCGTATCGTCTGTTTATCGTACGACTCCGCATGATTCCACATCGCTTCAGAAGTACTGAATGTAAATCCCGAAGCCGCTGACGGGGAAATATCTTCAGCAACGGGATCACGGCCAAACGATACAAGGTTCATGTGAACTCCGTTTTCCTTGATTGGAAGCGATTCGATCAAGGAATCTATGACTTGAATTTGACGCTGGACGTGCTTGGATCTTGTTGGTAGAGACTGATCTAAAAACACGGAAATGCTTGCTATACAGTCAAAGGTTGGCGATTGAGTCGGCGAAGATGTCGGATTCTGAGTTGGCGACAGGGTTGGCGACGCTGTTGGGTTTTTGGTTGGTGATCTGGTTGGTGACGCAGATGGGTTCTTCGTAGGTGACGCAGTCGGGTTTTTGGTTGGAGAGGTTGTTGGTGAGCCAGTTGGGGTCTTTGTTGGGTTCTTCGTAGGTGACGCAGTCGGGTTTCTGGTTGGAGAGGCTGTTGGCGAACCAGTTGGGTTCTTTGTTGGGTTCTTTGTTGGGTTTGCGGTAGGCGAAGTAGTTGGCGAAGTGGTTGGGTTCTTGGTGGGGTTCTTGGTTGGATTCTTGGTTGGGCTCTTGGTTGGGCTCTTGGTTTGGAAGTCCAAGGCGTACACACGTACATGTCCTGAATTCGTACCATTGCCGTCATTTCCATCAGCGCCAATAGCAACGGTGGATCCATCTGCCGAAAGGGATACCGACCAACCAGAGTAATCACGGGAAGCTTCCCCGTCAATATCCAAACCCTTTTGCGCCCAAGCACCATCATCGAAAACGTACACACGGACATGTCCTGAACGTATACCATTGCCGTCATTATAAGCGCCAATAGCAACGGTGGATCCATCTGCCGAAAGGGATACCGAAAAACCAGACTCATCTTTCGCAGCTTCCCCGTCAATATCCAAACCTTTTTGCGCCCAAGATCCATAAACTCCATCATCGAAAACGTACACACGGACATGTCCTGAACGTATACCATTGCCGTCATTTTCATAAGCGCCAATAGCAACGGTGGATCCATCTGCCGAAAGGGATACCGAAGCACCAGAGAGATCACGAGTAGCTTCCCCGTCAATGTCTGTGCCTCGTTGGCAAATCCCTGGCGATACACAATTTGTAGCATTTGCGATTGCCACAATGGTCCAAGCAGCAGTATAGAAAAGGAAAACGCGGATCATTGTAGTGCCGATCATTTTAGCTATGTGGACAGTGCAACAAAAAGGCGATGTGAAGAATTTCAATCCAAGTCTTTCTGTTTCCCGAAGTTTTACAAGTTTTTGCTTCTTTTTCTTTTTCTTTTTTCTTTTATTAAAGTTTTGTTGGTCTTGAAACGTGCTAACGCGCAGTGTGAAAAACCTAAAACCGGCGTATGTGGACACGTTTTCGTATACATGTGGAGGAATCCAGGAATCCAGGAATCCAGGAATCCACCCGTGGACCCAGGATACTCGTACTGTTTTCCTTATTTTATTGTTAATGTATGCGCGCGTAACATTTGATTCGTCGCGTGTAAAAGTGTGTACACACGTTTCTCCCCCTTAGGGTGGCTCCCCGTTATTACGTATGTGGCGATCTATCGTGTACACTTTTTTGTTTTTTTTCTAAAGGATAGAATTCAAGGGCGGTGTCGCGCACCGGTGGTTTTATCTTAAAAAATCAGGCGGAGAAAAAAAAACCATACTTAAATTTAAAATACAGGACCAGGCGTACCAGGCACAAGAAGTTCACGAATTTTGATGAAATGCCTGCTGTCATCAAAACATGAAGAAACTTTCGATACAGGTAAAATACGGGACCAGGCGTACCAGGCTTCCTCAACACATCATGCAACTTCGATACAAGAAGTTCGCGGGTCCTCGATTGTCTACGGGGATTATTACACCAAGACATCGAGGCATCCGTACAGGACAAGGCGTGTCTTCTAGGCGCACCTCATACGGATCACCATCACTATGCGATACCCAATCAAAACCGGAATCCTGAGATAGCAACTCTGTAGCTTGCTCCGTGCGGGTCGGAGACTGTCCAAGCCAAGTGCATTGATATGGTCAAGAGTCTCATTTTTGAACGCCAAGATTGCTTTTTTCCCCAAATTGCGCTTTGCCTCAACGCAATCAGACATTTCAGCCTCGGTCTTCGCCAACGCCAACCTCCTGAACCCAGTTCCCAAAAGCAGTATCTCCTTCCTGTCGAACCGAATTACTCAATATAAATATTTCGCTTCTGGTAAACTCGTCCAGGCTAAATTTATAACGATTCATTGTACACGTCGGTCGCACATGCCAAAGAAACCACTGGAGCGAGTTGACAGGGAGCCCCCATAAGCAAAACTGGAAT